>Ga0181612_116156_pt1 | contig 36625 bp, 15 predicted proteins | sample HoacroProtozoa21_FD_119630 | JGI IMG/M metagenome (GOLD analysis project Ga0181612, IMG submission 119630) | Hoatzin crop microbial communities from Cojedes, Venezuel. Combined Assembly of Gp0051906, Gp0051904, Gp0051908
ACTCAAATTGGCTCCTTTTTTGTTTCCTTATGAATTGCAGGATAAAATTAAAATTTCATCCTTCTAAAAGAGTTAAGCGTTCATGTATTTTTTTCTAATCTATCTGATCACAAAGTAAATTCTCTGCTACTCACAAAGTAAATTAACTGCTGCATTATTTACTTGAAGTTTTTTTTATTGCTTCTAGGCTGAAGCAAATTAAAAGCAGGTGATTTACCAAAGTAGAGTGTATATATGTTTGGGTATGGCTGTCAGCAAACATGTACTTTCATTTGTCAGAATGGCTAAATATTACTAAAAGGTGTGTCTCCTTTGAAAATAAATGCAATTTCTATTTGTTTACCTTACTCTTTGACAAGATTTTAGATTTTTATGCATATACATTAATTAAGGAACAACAATAGCAAGTTTATCAATGTTGATACAAGCTAGAGTTTTATCTGGAGACTTGTTCTAGTGAAGATTTCATTTTTTACTGAAATACCATGTACACAGTTTCCCTTTTACTGTGTGTTTTGTCTGACATGAATTTTTCTTACATGATTTTTTCTGTTCATTCTTACTCTCTTCGTAGTAAGTATCCTGTGTTGCTTTGAATTAGTGTTCAGAGTACGTCAATTTAAAGTTGAACTAGGCTGTAATTTTTTATGAAGCCTGTCATCACGTAAGTGAGCACACAGATATAATTGTTTAGAATTTAATTACAGTGGCTGCTATGGCGGCTTTTTTTTGTGTATGTGACAGGGTAACAAAACACATATTCCCACTTCTAAATAAGTTCCTATTTTCCACAGAATATTGATTTTCCACATAATGTGGCTGCTGTTCAGATACATGCTGGCTAGATATGAAGAGCTTGCTCAGTGATACGGTGTTTGGGAAAGCTGATCTTCTGCATATCGCATGTTTGTTAAACTGATATAAAATAACCACTGTCACCTTAAGGCATGCACTTACGGCATCTTGGTTCTGGATTCCTGGCTCCTTGAAAGCCCCACATGGCAGCTTAGATTCTAGTAGGCTGTCGATCTCCTGTCAGACCTGCTGTACACCTGATGTTCAGTGATTGCCATTTGTACATTGCAGCTTTTTGTACTGGGCTCATGGGCATGTACAGTGGACACACTGTGTCAGTGAAATTCACTGTTAAATTTAAAATCCTCTGTGCATGCAGATGCCCAGTGTTACTTAAAGGGTTAAGACAGCCCCATAAATGAGGGAAAAAACATAATTATCAATGCTTATCCGTGTATTTGAATTTGAATGATTTGAAAAAGTTTTCTGTAAACTAATAGAAAACAGTAAATATGCTTAAGAATAAATGATAAAGTAGCAAAAAATGCATGAAGTGCATTTTATTTTAATCTACTATTCTGTAGTATCTGTCACACTGGGATTTGATATGAATGTCTGAAACTTCATGCATGAAGTTTTAATTAAACCATTAATGTTAAACATTAACTTTGATTAGTTAATATTAACAGTGGTGTGTCCATAGTTACATTAACAAATCTGTCTCAGTAGTTTTTCTCATGTATAATATTCTTACTGTTGTATAAAGTATTTATAAATATGCAATAATGACATAATTCCAGGCTCTTAACTTTTGTAACATAAACCTGTTTTCATAAAGCTAAGAACTGAAAGCAGCACAGATGTATGTCTGAGCATAGCGTCTCTCTTGCCCTGTGAGCCTTTGTTTTCAGAACACCCTGATTGACCCACCACCCTTCATGGTTCACTGATTCACTTGATAGATCAAGTTTAAACTAGTACATATTAGCACATTTGTTAGTACTAGAGGAACAGTTGGCCTTCCTGCTTTAGGCTGCTGGTTGGTTTCAAATGGAGCAGCCACAGAAAACAATAACAGAATACTGGTTAGGAGAGCACCAAAAGGCTGATGGACTGAAATCAGTTGCAGGCTGTAGTAACTGAGATTGATTCATTCATATAGATATTGTTAAAGAAAATTAAAAGATCATTACTACTTTAAAATACTTTTAAAGAAGTTTCACTGTATAATTGTGTGAAAATTTTATTTTTGACTGTTATTGGATATTCTTTCATTAAACTCAGTAGTTTGGTGTGTTATAACATGTTCAGTACACACTTGGAATGATAAATAATAATTTTTGTCATCATCATCCATTCATGTCAGTTGACAATCATTTGGCACAAAAAACCCCACATCAGTAGTGTACGGTATCTCTGCTCAAATGCCATGTCTTTGATACCTATTTCTATAGATAAAATAGTTTACTTTTCTCCCAAAATAAATTGATATTCAGGTAGTTATGAAGAGAATATTATAATGCTTTTACATCTGGTACTTGAAAATCTCAGTAGGATTTATGTATTAACTCTGATCTGCTTTTCAAGGATAGCCTAATATGTATAATCATAAATATAGTTCCTGTTTGACAGTCATTCAATGAATGAATTTTTTGTTTTAAAAAAAGGGGAAACAAAAATTCAGTTAAGGTTCCTTAAAAATCTAAGATTTTTTTTCCCATGAATTGAAAAACTGTATTCCTTTGCCTGCTTGTGTTTTCTATTAAAACTTTATATTGCCACCTGGGGCTTAACTGTTTTTCAGTTTTATGTATAAAAATTTAAGTGATATATGTTTGCTTTTTTCCCTTTGCCCTTCTCCTAATGGTGGTTTAACAGCCACAGAAAATGAATTGTAATTCACACTGTCCTGGGTAACAGAACTTACGACACTTCATCACCTTTTTCTACTTCTACAGGCTTTGTACTCTCCTTTTTCCCCTCTGATTGTGCATTATAAAAGTGTGTGTGTTTATATATATATATGTAATGTTTAAAGATATACTTTCCTTACAAATTAAAAACTCTAGTCAGTTTTTACATTTTTCTGGCTCTGGATGTTAGTGGAGGTTGAGCGTTAGGGCCAGCTGGATCTCAGGTAGGGGTTCCTGCAGAGAAGGGAAGAAACATTGCAGCCCAGTAATGAATGTGGCTAAATCTCTTCTCTGTTGAATCAGGAGTCCTAATTCTTATAGTTTTCAATTTAATTTCTATCGGTATTTTAGGAAAAATATCAAGTCCCAGAAATTATTTTTTTGGTCTTAATGCTTTTATAACTTCTAAAAGACTGCAGTAATACCCTAGCAGATTTTGAGTAAGTGTCCTGAATAATGATTATTATAAAGTCTTTGTGATGATGATTTATGTATTTTCATAGTCTTTAAGAACTTTTGTGTCCTGGGTAGTCTTCCTTATTTGTGTTGTAAGTACTATGATTAGAAATTACCAGTTACATACTTGCAGTGCTTGTTTCTGTTTCCAGACAATCAAGAATAATTTAGGTTGGAACAGACCTCTGGAGCTTATTGATTCCAGCCTCCTGCTCAGAGCAGGTGAGCTTCTAAACAAGATCAGGTTTCGAAGAGCCATATCCCGATAAGTTTTGAAAATCTCTAAGGATGGACATTCCACAGCCTCTCTGAGCAGCGTGGTCTATCGCTTAACTGCCCTCATTGTGAAGAATGTTTTCCTTATTTCGGGTTGGAATATACCCTGCTGCAGCTCGTGTCTGTTGCCTTTTTGTCCTTTCACCTGCAAGAGGTCTGTCTTGGTAGTTTTCGTTAATCCCACAGTAAATACCAAGGACAGCATTTAGGTGGATACTCTGTGCTCAAGGTTGTACAAAGCCTGCTGTCTCTGCCACTTGTGTGCAGCTTCTTCCAGACCCCTTGCTGAAGTCCCAGTCCTCTGTTGGACATGCTCCACTTGATCAGTCTTGTGCTGGGGGGTCTAAACGTGAATGCAGTTTTTGAGGTTCAGGCTCAAAAGGCTTTGAATACGAGGGTATAATCACATCATTTGAACTGCTGGTTGTCGTCTTGTTAATGCAACCTGGTAAGCACTTGGCCTTCATGGCATCAATGGCATACTGCTGATGTTCAACTCCTTGTCCATCAGGAACTTTAGATGCACTCTAAAGAGATGCTACACCTGCATTCTGAGGGTTTTGCTGGGCCGGATGCTGGACTTTGTGTTTGTCTTATTGAACATCTTGAGGCTTTTGTCAGACTGTTCTTCTAGCTAATCAAGGTCCTTGTGAGTGGCAGCCCTGCCTTCCAACATGTCCGCTCTCCTCACCAAGTTCCCTATTTTCTTTTAATCCCCTTTTTAAAGGAGATACTTTTAAATATAGGCATTAAGGCTCATTACCGAAGACATTCAGGATTCACCAGGCATTAAGGATTCATCAGGATTAATTTGCCATGCAATGACATGGCACTGTGTGTAACATTTTGCCATAAATACAATTAGAAATCTTCTTTTTTATGTATGCTTTCAGGTTATAGCAGCAAATTGATCCAGTAATTTCCTTCAGTATCTTTAAGAAATCTTCTAAGGTTTACTAATACAAACTGGATAAAGTGCTAGTTTTCATTTCCACATTATTTGATGTGTTTAAATAAGTGAAAAAATAATCTATGGGACTTCTATAATTGTTATGTTTTGATCTTAAGGAATACTTTCCCCTTTGATGCTGAAATAGTATTTAGCTATAATTTCTCTGAGGAGTTGTTCCTGTTCAGTTGTTGAGGTAGAGTAAGTGAGGAACAGCTTCAAGAACTCCCAGCTGACACTCTGAAGGTACATGTGGCTGTAAGCATGGAAGTAGTGCTCTTTGTGGGGGAGGAAAACGTGCTTTCACGCTTGGTTCCTTCTGGAGTTGTGGCCTACTACTAATTTTGTTCTTGAATGCTGAAAGTAGTATACTTGCCAGATATTCTACCTTTCACTTGACTAAGAAAGCAATAGTCTAACCTGATACTAAAAGAAAATTTAGATTTTATAAATGAATTAATTGAATACAAAATTGTTCAAATCATGTATTTTAAATAACTACCAAAGAAACAGCAGCATCGTATGCCACCGCTTGCTTTTTGTAGCAAACCAACCTCACTGAATCACGGCAATTGTAGCAATACTAGAAAAGAGAACTTGAGAAGTAATGTTATAATTTTAGTATGAATTATTTCTAATTCACTAATTCTCAGATTTCTGAATATTACCATGTTTTCTATTTCTTTATGTTTCTTCTGACCTATTTCAAGATGAGGGAATTTCCTTTGCACTGTTTGATTTGCACTCTCAGAAGACAAAAGTGTTGGATTGTAGTACCAGTTTTATTGGGTGTTATTGTCATATACCTGCTGGGAGTGCTTTGTATTAAATTCCCAAAAACGTATGTTTTGATGTTTGAGGTTTCTTGTTGCCCAATCTTATAACTTCTCCACATTCACCCTGCTCCTGTATCAGACTTTAACGAGGTTATAACGTGCAGTTTTTTTTCTTCTGGTTCCTACAGTGTTTTGATTAGTGTGTAACTAATTTCTACTGTTCATCAGCTGTGTACATGAAAATTATCAGTACTGTAATTTCAAGAGAAATAGCACACATCCAAGAAGAAAATTAGACTTTTTTGAGACTCTAATCTACTTATCCTGTTAAAGTACTGTAATGGTTCTAATATTTTAAAATCATTTAAGCTGTAAAAATAGGTGGGCTATGTGCAATCTGAAATGTTTTGTGTTTTCTTTTTAGGCTTTCAAAATAGACCAAAATCCTTAAAAGTGTTTGTTAATCCAAGCAGCCACAAAAGAGAAGCCACTCATGTTTACTATGAACAAGTTGCACCTCTTTTTAAGCTTGCTGACATCAAAACTGATGTCACAGGTAAGTTGCTTCAAAAGCATAGTTTAATCCTTTGTGAAACTAGTACTTAAGCATGAAAGACAATTTGAATTTACTGCTAATCCTTATTGGCTTTGCCTGCAAATAGCGCGCTTGGAACTGTAGCTAGTACACTACAATATATCTTTCTCTCATCAAAAAATATTTTAGCAATTCCATTATTCATTGAATCTTTTTCCCCTCTAGATATCAATACTAGTAATATTTTTTTTTGCATTTTTAAAGCTATCATTCTATAAAAAGAAACAAGTATTTAATGTCTGTCAGTCGTGTATGTGCTTGCTAAGTGTTGTTCCTGTATTCTGACAAACATGTCCTTAAATATTATTTCTCTTCTGAGCACGTGTGTTGGCCTGACATCATGAGAGGGGCTTATCCAAAGGACACGTTATTTCTGGGTTCTGACTCAGTTTCAGGGATGACCTGGAAGCCTAAGTGATTAAGTTCTGTGATGATAAGGGCAGTTCTCACAAGGCACGTGGGCACGCTTGGTGTCTGGAGAACACGAAGGTACAATTTTAATGTTGTAGTGACGGTGCCTGCTGCTCAGCAGTGGGCTCCCGATAGCAGCTTTGGATTTAAGGCCCCAATTTCTGCCTGAGTTCTGCTTTATGGTCCTGAATTTGCCCTTTGGTTGTTACTGTTTCATTTGATTGACTCTTTATAAGAAGTTGAACAGGGAAACAATGAATTTTCTTAAAGCAGTAAAATATTAATGCGCTGATCATTACTTCTGCCCCCTTCTCTGAATCGACCGAAACTTACGCTGCATTTGGTGTCAAAAACCAACCAAGTTTACAGAGAAATGATACTACTATTTCCCATTCCAAATAATTTTTTGTCCGCAGCATTGCAATTGCCTTTAATACACTGCTAAATTTTGATTATGCATTTCATATCCACGTGAAGTGTAAACTCTGGTGCAAGACATTTTAACACCAAAAAGTCTTTTTCCTATCTCTGTTGTAATTGGTTTGCAAAATAATCAGTTCCAGCTTAAATTATAAGGCAGAGGGCTCATCCTGCTGTTGTCCCTTAAACTTCTGTGAAATCATGACTAGTCCAGGTCGCAGGCCAGAAATCATTCTGAGCAAATCTGATTTAGGCATGAGGATATAATAATGCAATAAGTGTTTGTATATGAGAATTATCTTGCTAATTTTATTACCTGTATCTATGCATTTTTAAATTACTTAGCCCACAGTTTAAACTAAAATCAGTTGAAGATTAAGGATGCATGAGAGTAAGTGTGAAAAAGATTGTCTGTGTTAGAATTCTGTAGTGGTAATTTCTTAACTTCTCTTAATTGATATGGAAATGCCAGCAGCTTTATATAGGTTTTGATTCTCACAGACATATTTTTCACCTGCAAGGCATACATGATAGTGTAAACAGATTAATAATAATACTGTCTGCTTAGAAATTGAACTTAGCCTTGTTTGGTCACAATTTTTTTTTTAAAGTTTTTTTTGTTGTGCAAACCTTAGTTAGAGACGACTGACTATATCATATTGTTAAATTCGTTATTACTTTACTCTAAGCAACTATTTAAATAAAATTACCTTTTAAAAATTTTATTCCTTACTACTCCCTAGTGTTTCTTGTATCTTTACTGTGAACATAACCTTGTTTGTTAGACTCTGTTAAAGGCAGCATTATCATTAACCTGTATAGGATTACATTTTTAGCTATGTAATGTCACCTGGAATCCCAAAGCTGAATAATAAGCCAAATCTGTATCAATAGTTTTTTAGATTAATTAATAGAATTAAATATAGGCTATGAATATGATTTGTAGTGGTTTTAAAAACTTTTTTCCTAATTAAATAAAAACAGTTTAAAGTGGTTTTAAAAATTATTTTTCTTTAAAATTTTGAAAAAAAGTCTGGTTTTAGCCAGATAAATGTTTAATGGCTTATTCTTAAAATAAGGTTACTTTGGCAGCGTCCAGTACTATTGTGCTTATTAGCTGCCTAACACTCCTCCTACAGGCAAAATGGGAAAACTACATTACAGTTTTAAATGCTAGTAGAGAACTAAATAATTAAGAATTATGTGTTTTAAAAAAACCACAAAGAGGGTGGTGGGTGCTGAGTGAAAGTCCTGTCTGCTGCTACCATCTTCTAATAAAACTAAGTGCCTCATTTCAAGTAAATTGAACAGGTTGTTTTCCTCCTGTAATTGTTTTGGATTTTGTGGAGTGTGCGTCTTGCTGTTACTGCTTTTTTGACATGTGGCCAATATTTACATACAAAGTGGTGTACACAGGTGTATAAGGTAGTAAAATTTGAAGGCTTTTGTACAGTTTTTACACTGAAGATAGTTTACTTTTAGTCTTTTCAAATACACATCTATAAAGCTTAAAATTAATCCTACACAAAAATCTTAAAGCAAATTTGAACCTCTGAAGTGACTCCAGCACATAAACAATACAAGACTTGCAGGTTACTTAAAAAAAAAAAAAACAAAACCCACAAACTTGGGCAGTGGAGTGCTGAAAGACAGAGCTCTCTTCATCCCATTTTATATCTTGGTAGCTGGCTCTTGCTTCCTACGTGACCAGGTTTGCCAGATCATATTCTTCTTTGTAACTTCCACTGGAATACATTCTTTTTTTTTTAATTTAGAAGTTTGGAGGTATTCTCTCCTACTCAAGGATACATAGCAGTCAAAAGGCAAGTGTGTAAATAAGTGAATATGCTATTCTGAAATAGCACTGACTTTCTCCAGTTATCTTTAAATTTGGTAGAGTTTTCTTTTTTTTGCCAAATCACTTTGCACATGGCAGATGTATTAATTTTAGTGAAATTAACCAAGGGTCTTAGAGGGGGTTGTGTTTTGTTGGGGTTTTTGTTGTTGTTAAGAAATACTTAAAAACTGGGCTTTATACAGTCTTTTAAGAGTTTGGCAATCTGGAGTGCTGCAGCTGGGATAGGGCTGTTAGGATAAGAATGGTGACTCTGCTGAAAGCCCAGTTCACCAAAAGCTTGCTCCATTCTTGGGACACCTAGAAGTACTGGCAAATAGTGATAACTGGAGCTAGTGTTTTAGAAATATATTAGTATCTTGCAAAATCTTACGCAAACTGAAGAAAAATAAAAAAGGTAACCTGAACAGATTCCTAGCTTGTCTCGCTTCTTTTCCTGGTTTTGACTCTTCTGCTACCATGTATGCATAATTACAAGCTGGATGTTTAGGCAAAAGCAGCAGCCTTCCCCACAGCCCTATTTTTAGGTCAGAATCACAAAGGAAAAGAGATTGATTGAGAATTGGACAAATACCACTGGTTTAAACTTACTTTTTCATCCAGTGTCGACACCAGTTAATCTGTTGTTATCATTAGCAGTTTTAATCCTATTGACATTACTCTGTGACACGAGCGCCAGTATTTATACGTGTCATATGCAACTGTCCCACGTTTTGAAGTGTTGAACGAATTATATGCTGTTTTCTCTATATGCAGGGGCTGAAGCCTTAGTTTCTTGTTGGCTGCGTGAGATAGGGTGTTACAATGTTTTGGGGTATGTGTGACTGTTCAAATGAGGTACGCTGTCAATGCCCTGCTTTCAGAATGCTGTTATGTGAAACTTAAATTTACAAGTTGGGAACGAAATGCCCTTGAAAAAGGAAAACTTTTTCAATTATGCATTAGAAATGATTGAAAACAGCATTAAATAATATTTTTCTGATAATATTTTTGCGAAATACGTAATCTGACTCCTCCTCAAATGGTGAAAGAAGCTTGCTCTTCTTCTTACCGGAACTTACTCTGTGGGATTTTTGGATTTGTGTTTGGTTTTGGGTTTTTTCTCCCCTGAGTTGGAGCAGGACCAAATATTCAAACACCTAGCTTTTTTTCATCAGAGTGACTTTTACGTGTCAAGCCTGGAAAAAATTTTTTAGATATAGTCTTTGTATATCTGTGTTAGATTTTTTCAGTTTTTTTCTACTTGATCGATTTTTCTGTATGTTCTTCTGAAGTGTTTCCTGGAAAAATAATTTTTTCCTTACCATTTTGTCACAATGTTTCAAAATAGATGCTGTGTACCTCTTGTTATTCTCTCATCAAATTTTAAATGTCTTGGAATTATCCCCAGGGTTAAGCCTTGGAGTAGTCTTCCTGTACAATTTCCAAACTTAAGCCATTAGATGCAAAGAGGATGGAGTCGCCATCAGTCTGGCTAACACTAGTAATTTCTACTGCCTTTATTGATTTCTCTGTAGACATGAGTCCTCTTTATTTTCATATCCTGGTTCTCTTAGTGAATTAATTTTGTAATAGTAAACATAACTTACATACATTACAGTAGGAAACCACTGAACTTTCTTTATTTTACAAAATAAAATATTATTTACTGTACCATTTCAACTAGGCTGTACTCATAACTTTCTAAATATCATCATGTTCATTTAAAAAGGCATCTAACCTGGTAACCAACTGTTTGTTTTCATGGGAAGAGTTTCTTTCACAGTTAAGTAATGGTGAGATGTTTGAACCTTTCTGCATTTTTGCGTGAGGCACAGTTTAATTGTTCACTTTTTTCACAATCTATGGATAATGATAAAATGATAGTTCCCATCAGTAAAAGCAAAAATGAGTACGATAGCTTAGATATTGTGCTTTGATCTTCCAGAAGTGGTCCTGTATGTGTGGTGGTGCAGCCCACTCTTTTGGCAACAGCACGAAAGTAAATTCTATAAAGAATTCCTGAAAGACATTATAGTGATAGGTATTTCTGTAGCAAAATGATAATTTTATGCCTTTGATATAATCAAAATAACTCTAATTTATTATAAGAATTTCCAAAACACCAAGCACTAGAACTTTGCTAATGCTGCTTGGGAAATTTTGTAGTTATGTGTTAAAATACAGTTGTTTACCGTGAAGTGTAAACATTTTATTTGTACGTTTATTTTTATTTTGCTTTCTTTTTTTTTAAAGTTATATATACACTCACTATATATACACGCATTCTTGTGTGTGTGTCTATATTCAGAGAGGTATTTTCAGTTCTTGTAAGCAGCATTTGGATAGTCTATAACAGGTACAGATACGGAATGATTGTTTTAGACACCAAGACTAATAATTTTAACAGTGTTTAGAAACACTGGAGAAAAGCCTTGAACTATGGTAGCACCAGGGACAGACAAGCATGAAAGATTAATGTAATTTTGCATATAATGATGCACATTCTTACACAAAAAATCCATCTGCAAGTGTCATGTCAGTCAGCAAAGATCTTTGATGGGTGGCTGCAGCTGGGCTGTCTCTTCTGGCAAAGCTGGCCTAGAAAATGCTAAATGTAGTTACGATGCTTTGTGCCATCTGTAGTATGCCAGTTTATCCTGTCTTCGCTGGCATTTACAGTACTATATAGGGTATCAGCAAACACAGAGACGTCAATGTAGAGTGACAGATTCATTTCCTCCAGAGGCTATGAACTCTGGTGTATACTTGTGCCACCTCCCTCTGTGTGTTATATTCTGTTGTCACTGGTATTTGGCTTGATTTCATACTTCTGTGTTTAACTCCTCATATTTCTCTGTGTGTTATATTCTGTTGTCACTGGTATTTGGCTTGATTTCATACTTCTGTGTTTAACTCCTCATATTTCTGATTTAGCAATTTGCATATCCTAACACAAAGGCAATTAAATTTGATTGATACTGAAATAATTCAGTCTTAACTGAGGATATGCTTACATTTTCCTGAAGTTTACCAACTGTGTCAATGATAAAACTTGCATTTTGATGCAACAAACATATTCTCTCATTCCCTGAATTTAAATGCACTAAATAGCCATGTGTCTGATGGCAGCTGAGTTTTAATAGGTCTTGCCTTTTAGCTGGCATAACTGTAAAAAGTACCTTCTCATACTTTTAATGCATTTAATGATTTAAAAAAAAAATCTGAACTGAATTACTGTATGTTCCTTGTGTTAAAAGGGCAAAAAATATAAAAAACTCTTTTAAATTATCTGATCTTCTGATAATTAAATAACATTATTTTCCACAGTAACTGAATATGAAGGACATGCTCTCTCAGTACTCAAAGAATGTGAACTCCAGGCATTTGATGGGTAAGTTGGTTAGTGACAATGAATGTTCGTAAACCTCCTCATGTTAGTTTTTATTTGTATTCCATCCAAAACTATGCTAGCAGGTATTTAATGAGTTACTCTGTTCCACATATATATAGAAAGCCTAAGAAGTTCTCATTAGATGCTTTGGTTTTTATGTTTCTGTATTGTTTAATGACAATAGGTATGTATTTTAGATTCATAAATAATGATAAATAAACATAAAGCTTTCTTCTCTGTAAAAAAAAAAACTTCAATCTCTGTATTTGCAATAAATGCACAAGCGCCTTGTATTGCTCTCTGTCCATTCGAATCATTTTTAAGGAGAACATTTTGTCTAAAAGTGACTTGAATTTTTTTTCCATTTAAAAAAAATCATTCAAACTTACTTGAAGTCAAGAATGAAAATGCTTGTTTAATAATTTTTAGAGACCTTGCTCTGTGGATTAATCCTGCAGTCTTTGGTATTTTTACATTAATCATTCAATAATATATAAGAATAGTTTTGCATACTGTGGAAGTCTTACAGCATTCTTACAGCTCTTACTGGAATATGCAGTGAGCCATACAAGAAGGCTGAAATGGTGTTTTATGGTCTAATCAATTTCTGTTAGTTTTAGAAACTCAGAGTTAGGTGAGAAAAGATATCTGAAAAGGTACTTGTGTATTCCAGATTCTGAGGATAATTTCTTTCCAATTAAGACATGTCTTCTGGGGTCCTAGCTGGGGAACCAGTTTGTCCTAGGAAGCAGATGTGAAGACAGAGAAGAAAAAGCCTGGGTTGTATCTTCTTACACAAGCCTCTTCTACTCTGAGTCATATTTGAGTTGTTTAATCTTTGATCATTGGGTAGCATCACTGGAGTGCTTCTGCTGTAAGACTTCTCTCCAGGAGCCAGAAACAAGGGCAAATAGGAACAGAAGAAGCTGGAAGAAAATAATCCTTAAGTCGAAATGATGCTAGGATTTCTGAGGTGAAAAGATCCCTGTCCTTGCTAAGTTTGCTGTTTAAGTGTTGGGGTTTTTTTTGTCATGTGGAAATTAAGTAGCTTTTATTATCAGAGGTTATGAGCAACAATGAAATTTCTGAAGTGTTTGAAAAATGAGTTTTATAACTTCTCAAATAGTCTGGCCTCCATCTATGTACTCATTCAATAAAGCACAATACAGAAAAACATCCTATTAAATAGCTAGCTTGGGATGCTTTTTTGATATAAGATCATAGGTAAGATGAGTTGCAAGGGTAACTCTTTACACGGGTGTACCTAGAGATATCTTAATTGTTATTTTCAAGTAAAATCTACAGAGACTGATAGGATGGGGCCAGCATTCATGTTATGCTAAAGGCCCGATAGTTTGAAAAAGCAACCTACAAAACATCACTAGTCTCTCTCTTCTCTGTTATCTTTAGAGTTGTTCTTAAGAACAGGAAGAGAATATTTGAAATTGGAATTTCATTTTTCAAATTTTTAAAAGATTTATGGTGTACTTTTGATTATGTTCCTGTGAAGTCCTTTGTGACTTCCCTGTTGCTGTCTAGCCTAAGAATTTTTGCCATAGATATAAATATCTTATAGGTCCACCAAATCACTTCAGTGTTTCCCAAATTAAATTTTAATGAAAATTTTGGTTTATTGAAAATTGAACCAGAAAATGAATGGGATCTGTTTTGAACTGAAAATGAACACCACAACAATGAAATTGTCCAGCGGTTGAAAAAATCACGCTTTTAGCAATTCTAGCAGCCACCTGACATATTGTTTTTTCCCTATTTCCATTAAGGCTTGAGAAGTTTTATTTGTTTATTGAGCGGGGTTGCTTGTGACTTGGCAGGCTTCAGTTCTTTCCTGTTTTGCCCTGGGTTCCTGTCCAGTTTTCAAGTCAGGTACTATATATGTCATTTAGTTCCCTGTTTAGAAAATAGAATAGCACTTCTGTACCTCCTTTCAGATGCAGAAGGCACTGTATGTTGTGGTAAGAGGCAAGGTACTTTTTGTGCTGTTTCTACACAGCAGAGTTCATGCAGAGCTGATCTGCCTTGCCCAAGCTCAGAGGTGACTGGAGGTCAGTTAGGTGTGGACTGAAGGCCATGCCCACGTGCGTTAGTCTGCTGCTCTGACTCGGCTTGTGCTTTTCAAGTGTTGCCCATTTCAGACTGACTGAAAGCTAATTCAAGTGAAAATGTATAAAAGGCAAGACACAAGAGTTTTTTATCCATTACAGTAAGCAAGCAGTATAGCAACATACAATTTCTGATCTTGAATTTCTCTCTAAGAGAGTTAGGGTTTCTTACATGTTCAACAGCACATGAAGTAAATTGAAGCTTATGATTTGCAGTAGTAAATTGGAAGTTTGTTTCTCAGTGCTTTCTATAAGCAATACTGCTATGTTTTAATTCTTTGTTAAAGCTGTTTGTATATGTAATTTATTTTCTCTGATTTCTCATGTTCCCACTCTGTTTTGCAGGATCATAGGCATATGACATGTATCTCATATACTCCACCTTTTTTGCCATCCACTTTTTTTCTTGCCAACACTAGAATTTAGGTACTTTACCAACTTGGCAGTGTGCTTTTTTCCCCCACCTTGGGTCCAAGGCTTCGTGACAAGTAGGGAGAGTGCACTTGCGATGCTGCTTTCTCAACTGCATTTTCTTGTTTGTACAGAAATACACAATAAACTTGCATGTATTTCTTCCCTAATCAGGAGCCTAAGGTATGGATATTGTTTACAGCAGCCTGGGTTAGTCAGACTTTAGAGAACAGTTGATTAAGAAACTTGTGACTGATGTTAGACAGATGTTTCTTCCTCTAAGAAGCATTCTTCAAGGTCTTAGTAAAATCTGTTTGCTCAAGACTTTCTACTCCTTATATATAGCAGGTTCTCGCTGATTAGCTTTGGAATCACCGGTCCCTGACGGCATCTCTTTTTCCAGCCAAAAGGCAACTCTTGATGATTAATGCTAAATTAATAAAAATCAGCGTTAGTAGCATTATTATGCTATACCTTGGACTCTTCATCTATTTCCAATAACACCAAACACAGCCCCCCAAAATCAGAAGAAAATATATCTGTTTTCAAAAGCTTTAGTAGCCGGAAGACAATCCAAGTAATTCCTTCCAGGTGTACAGTTTTATCAGACTACAAAGACTAACTGGTTTTGCTGCTGTGGCAGAAACTTTTAAGCCTAGGAATAAAATAAGCTAATCTAAAAATGAGACAAAATACAGGAGATGACTCCTGATTATGAGCAGGAGGAAAATATCTGCCAAACTTTTCCTATATACCCTTGTTTTTATGTTGTGGGTTTGTTTTTTTTTTAATGTGGGCAGTGTTTAGTGAGATAGATGAAACATTTGTAAAAATTTAGAAATTAAAAAATAGCTAGGAAACAATAATAGGGACTATATTATTGCTAATAATTGGACATAGTTTCATGACTGCATTCATATAGATATATGATAAAAACATATTTTAAGTATGTGCCTTCTAAAGTAAATCTAGTATTTATATTGTAAATGCTTGGAGTGTACTGTTATTATTTTTATCATAAAATGTGTTTACCTTAAAAACATTTAACTTTCAAACATTACTAATTTGGAGAATCACTTTAATAGTTACTGAAATAAACAAAAACAGGGGGGAAGTAATGTTTTCTGTAACAGCTTTTACAGACAAATGCATTCCTCTCTATAGCCACAGCAGGTGGGAGCTTAATTACGTGCTCCAGAAGCAGTGATTAAGTACCTTCATGCAAAGGATTGCTGGCACTAGGGTTTTATACCTTGCTAAATCCCTCAACTGCTTGCACAGGGCATGCAATTGTCTGTTTTCAAGCATTTTTAGTTTTATTGTAAGATTTGGTGAGTTGTTATTGTAAGGGCAGTTAAAAAGCATTGTAATGCTTGTGTGGGTCAGCACTGAAAGGTGTAAAGAACTTTTCCACCGAGGCACTTGAGCATGTGCTTAACTCTCCCATCTGATCAGTTCGTGTGCATAATGTGTGATAAGGTATGAAATAGTTTGTAAGTTGTTAAATATATTTACTCCTCCTCAGATAGAAGAAAGCAGAAATAAAGATGCTTATATCTTTTTAGTTAACATTCACTGATCTGACAGTGAAGCCCTAGCTTGTTCTTAAAGAAAGAATAGTTTTTAGCTATTTGAAATATTATTATGTATGTGGTGTGTGATAGCTGCCTTCAACTGGCTTGCTCAGCTATGAAACACTTTATTTTGAACTGTTTTGCATTTTTATTTTGTAATAGGGTAGTTTGCGTCGGTGGAGACGGATCTGTCAGTGAAGTTGCTCATGGTCTACTACTTAAAGCCCAGATAGATGCTGGAAAAGACACAGACTATATACCAACGCCTGTCAGAGCACCAGTTCCTCTTGGAGTAATACCAGCAGGTGAGACTACAAGGTACTGTTACACTTTGTAAGTCATCTCTTTTAAGTCCCTCTGGCATGTTTTGCAGTTTTGACTACTAACAGCAGTTCTTGGTGCTAAAGCTTCAGTTACTTAAGGGAGCTATTGAATAGATGTCATAAATTAGTGATTTAGATTGATTACAAATGACTAGATTTTAAATCATTATGATAATTTATAGTAATGGCACAGATGAGCTCTTTGCCTAAAGGAAGAAGCTCAGGAAGAAGAAAACTAAAAATGATTTTCAGCTGATCCATGCAAAGATCAAGTTTTGCCCTTATTTGCTGCCAGAAATGATACCAAGTGAAAACTGTTTTCTAGAATTTCCTTAATATAAGCCATGCTGTTTCACTTCTCTCTCCAGTTTTCTTGGCAGGATTCTCACTTGGATTCATGCTTAGGGTCTATTTTTAAATGGTGTCCTAGGAATGCATTTTGTGGATTATATTAAAAAAAGCACCAAACCTGTGCACACAAAACTGCTTTCTCTTTCCTTTACTTCTACAGACCTGAAAACGTATGCATATCTCTTGAAAAAACCTCTTGCTCCTTTTTTAACTTGTACTTGCATCTTGTGGTGTGGGTTTTTTCGTTTGTTCTTTTGTTTTGGGGTGCGTGTGTGTCCCTTCTCCTCCCAATTTTTGTATTTGCCCTTCTCAGAGTATAACTTTGGCCAGGCAGGGAGGCTTAACTAGAATTAGGGTTGAATCTGGGCCGGTACATGAATCACTTCCTTTAAAAGAGAGATATTTTTGTATGGACACTACCCTCTGGTGTGGATGTTGATGTGACTACTTGATGTAATTCCTCAGATGTTTTTAACTAGTAAGGAAAAAATGTCTGCAGCCAGGTGAACAGCAAACCATTGTTTTCAGTTTCTACAAAAAAAGGAGCAAGTCACTTCCAAACTTAGCAAGCAGGTTTGAAGTGCTCTGGCTTGCTTTGCACTTCTGTAAGCAGCATTAGGATAGGGACTAGTTGCTTGTAAAAATGCAGGATTACACTAGCTTTTTTCAAGTTAAAAAAACCTTGGAAGTGTATTGGTAAAAGATAGAGTAATCTCAAAGACATGAAGCTCATGAATTTTAGTACAGCCATCACCTATCAGTTCTGTTGCTGTGAATATCTTGATGGTGTTGAGATGAAATCTCTCCAGCACTTGACTTCATGCTGTTTGGGCGTGCTTAGGTCACTGTGCCTCATCATTAGTGCTTACTCTTTTTAGTTTAAGACAAATATGTCATGATCAAAAAGGATTTGTAAACCCAAAAGAATGCTGTATGGCTTGTTACACAGAATGCTATAGACTTTGTTAAAAGAAGGTGAGAACAATTTATAGAATGATAGTGTGAGAAACTCCTGAATAGGTTCCTAAAAATAACCTATAACTTATTATTTCCATATTATTGATATTCCCAAAAGTAGTCAGTTAGGAAACAGAGAAGTATGATACTTGTGTACACGCAGAAGGTGGAATTGTATGCTCAATCGAATCCCCCCCCGCCCCCGAAATCCGTTGTACTAAATTATTAGGATTCCTCAGCCTAGTAAGAATAGAAACTGTATTACAGGATAGCATTATTTGAGTGGCTTAAAATCTGGTTTTAGCTTCTAGTAAAAGTGGTTAAGACAGCATTTTGAAGTTTCGGGCAACTTAATGGGAAGGAGCTGCTCTCGAAACAGTTTACCTCCTGGAGAGAAAGGTCCAGAGGGGAGTGTGTTTTTACTAAAATACTCCACTGAGCTGGCGCACTCCGGTCCAAATCAAGCGGATGAGATGTGGGGAAGCCTGCAGTTGTACTGCTGGCCATTAGCAAGAGTGTTTGTTGCTATGGGAACCACTGCTAAGAAGCTGTACGGAGGTGGAACGGGAGAAAGGGGAGGGGGAACAGGAAGGACATTAAAAAAGCTATCCAGTTATTACAGAACAAGGGATAATCTGTATCTGATGACTGGGAACCTTTTGGTCGTAAATGGTTCATTTAAATAAATTCATGATTTCCAATTAATTCAGAAAATAAAATATTACTGAGGGACTGTTAATTTCTGTGATATTTCAGGCAAGGCACCAAAATGTTGGTGCAGTTTTCATCAGAATTTTAGCTATGCTTGACTAGGAAGTCATTACATCACATTTATCTGTTTGGATGGGGGAGACATTAACAGCCTTATGAATATTCATGTTGTCTGGTTAATTAAGTTAATTGTACTGCAGAAGTGCTTGCACTTCCAAGGACAATTTTTTTCTCTACAATTTCTGTTTGGTACCTCCATCAGTCATGCTTTACATGTCCTGCAGATACTTTGTCCTTACTGTGATGCTTTTCCACATTTCATAGGAAGGAGGCTGTAGGAAGTTGTTTCTAATGTCAGGAAAATGGGTTAATATTTTGAACAGAATTATATTTTTTGAATAATAAAATCTTCATTGTTTCTGTTTAAAAAAAATGTTGGTGACAGAGATGGTGGAGTTGTATGGCTGAAACATTTTTACAGCAAATTGAGTAGTTGGAGTGAGATCTACAAATGTGACTGTTAGTAACCTGTGAGGGGTGCAAGCCCGTACATGAGCATCAAAGAAGGTTATTAGTCTCTGAAGTGATATGATAGTGTTCGGGGGAACCATCTTGTTATGGGTAAATAATATTCTGAGCTCACATAGAGGAGAAAAAGGTTTAGATAACTTGGGAAGGTGAATAATGCCATTAAAACCAGTGTTATGGAATCGCCACTTAAATCAGCAAAGCTTATATTCTAGTATTTTTTTGTATGATGACTTTCATCGTTATTGTTCTGTTTGTAAGCCTTTTTTTTTGTGTGTGGCATCCTGCTTGTGTAGAATGTAGGTAATGAGACATATTATTCGGTCATTACTGGAATCAAAACACTGTTAGGCATGTATTAAGAGGTTTTTAGAGAAGGCAATGGTACTTGCTACTGCAAAACTCCGCGTGTTGTAGATCTTCAACTTGTGGAAGGGTGGATGCATTACTTATGTTGCTGGACACAGGCAGAACTTGTTTTATTTTTCCAGGAGTCATGAAAGGGTGGGATTTTGCCTTGTTTACTTCTGCAAATCTTAATGAGCTCCACAGATTTAAGACAAGGATGCAATTACTTGTGCCTGTCCTGTTTAGCAAGAATGAGATTTAACTCTCATTAAAGTCAGTATGAAGATTGGTATTGACTTCAGCCGTGGTCATTTGTTACCTTGCTGCTGTCTATATTGAGAAATTACTCTTGCTAAAATGAGGAATCCCAGTTTTAAGACACAGCAAGCCTCATCTTCAGAAGTATATCCCACCTTGTGCTCTTTTACAGTGACAAAGTTATTTTTTCAGAATAACAACTTCCCTGTTGTCAATTTAGAGGAAATAAACACAATTTGCATGACTTGTAATGATCTGCTCTTTGTGTGTGTGATTTCCTCTGGTTTGGAGAGGTTCGCATAAAAGTTAATGAGAGTTGGAAAAACTTGACTGAAGGAAAAATTTGAGTATTTTTGAGCTACTTCTTCAGCTGGCTTCACTGGCTAAGCAGAGCTAGTTGAATCTAGAGGTTAAACGTCATAAGCCCTTCAAACATGAAATGGTGTTGGGCATATACTTGTATTATTCTGTGAAGAATTGCTTTTCAGGTCAAACCTCATTTTTTTTTTGTCTCTGAATTTTCCTTGTAGAACTGTATCTTATGTTCACTGAATTGAAAAACTCACTATTTTGCATAGTAAACATAGTATCTAGAGGTACATTTTTGCCTTTTTTATGCGTATTGTACAGAAAGGAAAGTGCAAATTACGTTTAGTTGAGTTGTTGTATAGAAGTTATTGGATATAAATGATTGAGATTGTAATATTTTTAATAAACTGGACTTCCTGTTGTATCTAGAGAGATTTTCTTTTGGGAGCAAAAAGCAGAGACTGGCATTTCACTTTTGAAGTTGTCAGTTTATTCTTCTTTCAAAGGACTTGGTAATCCCGATTTACTGAGTTTATTATTTAAACATTACTTTTTTTAGGAAAAGGAGAAAGAAATTAGTAGTATAGTCACCTATAAAATTCTGAGAAATATGTGAATTAAATTATATATATATTTTAATTTTTCAAAGAGTGAAACTATGTAACCTGATTTCTTCCAAGTACCACTGGAGATATAAACTTCAAAGAATGTTTTGATCTGTTATCTTAGTAGATGTACCTCACTTATTTCCTTCACATAGTAGCAACCCCTAGAACCTTGCTCAGAGCTTCTCTCTCTGATGTTGTAAAGGCTTTCCATGAGGTTCTGAGTATTCGTAATTACTTTCAGAGACTAAGGTGCTCCAAGGACGTAACAGGTGCTCTGTGAGGTACTGAGATACAATTCCGAGTTATTTTACAAATTCTTATTCAGAGAAATTGTTGAAAAAAATCGAAGCATATACTCTTCAATAAAGATGACAAGATGCGTTTAGAGCTTTGTAACTATGTACATCAATCTTTCCAAATTTAGTATTTTTTTTTTCTAGCACTAATGTGACATCAAATACCACAGGGTTTGATGATGAACGTAATTTTTCAGTCTGGTGCATGATGCTTTTAATGTGCTTGTTTAAACATTGAGTGCTTCTTGTTTGAAATGTGATAGTCTTTCCCTTTCCTCTTTTCTGTCCCTCAATTTTGAAAGACAGCTTTAAATGCTTCCATAAAACTTATGGCAAATTTAGCATCCAGAATTGTCTATTGCTGCTGTAACATATTAAATAATTCAAACAACAAGAAAATTATTTGAAAAATCTAACAGAACTCATTCCTTTATGGAATGTTAGGTTCTGAACTGTTCTTGTGTAATTTTTGTTATTTTAATTAGTCTGTTATTGAATTATTCAACCCTTAATCTGTGATATGAAGAAGCTCAATATTGTGCCTACTTGGTGGCAGGCCCTGGTTCTTTATTTTTGCAGAAGTGAATGCTGCGGTCCTGCTGCTTGGCTAAGTAACGCCAGAGATGTGATCAAGGGAAAAAACTAACTTGAAATTATGTTAGAACTATACCCGTTTAGAAAAGATGCAACCATTCCTTGTTCAGGATTTCTAAAATAAATTGCTATTTGAAAGTCAATGGACACACGGTATTTTCTGTCCTATACATTAAAGCAGAAGTGCAAAATTTATATGTATATCGATGTTTCTTACACAGGTAAAGCAACTTGACATATTGGTCACCTCCAGAACCATGCTTCTTTCTTTTAGAGACTGACAGCCAGTTTTCCACTCTCTTCCAACTCCATGCTCACATTGCTAATTCTTGACTTTTTTTTTTTCTATTTACCAGCTGATTTACTACTCATTCCCTCATTTCAAACTACATTAATCTCTTCTGTCCAGTGGCTAGCAGTACAACTGGTCTGCCAGTGTCCTAGCAATAACAAAGACAAGTTAGATGGATCAGTTTTAATTCACTGAATGCAAGTCAACAATTTGTCAGACACACATGAAGTTCTACGTTCTCTCTGTTTTTCAGTCATTAATGTGTTCTTATATGTCAAGCTGATGTGCAGTAATTAATTTTATTCACTATTGCTTCTAGGAATCTAAAATGTATCCTGCAAGAGGCACAGCAGCTATCTTAGACCAGATCTAGTAGAATTTTGTCTGGGAAACATACAGTTTTACACTGGCTGGGTATTATGTTATTTTTCCAACTTAAAAATATTCCCCAGATATATCTTATTAGATAATCTGCCTTCTAGTATAGTTCCTCAGTACAGCACTTAGGTATAGAAGGAGTGGTTTTTAGGGAGATGCAATTTTTGCAAAGCTGTTTTTCTTCTCCCTCCTTTATTGGTTTTTAGGACACTTATGAATGAATTGGCAGATAGGATTTTATAGACCTCTGGAATTTTAATGGTCTTAATTTGTACTATTCAGCATTTCTGCTGTTACCAAGACTAAGTAATTTGTGAGGAGGGTTTCTTTTTTTGAAAATGCAGTAAATGTCTCAGTTTCTTCATTCAAAAAATTTTACATATGTTTTTTTTTCTTGCTCTTCTGTGTCTCTCATTTTTTACAATAGTTTGTGTTTGCTTTTGCAGGTACTACAAATATTTTGGCCCACACTCTTTATGGTATTAAGCATGCAGTGACGGCAGCATTGCACATTGTAATGGGTAAATATTTTTACATATCAGATGTTATCAGATTTTAAATAAGGAAGCAGCATTTAAAAGTTTACTGTAACTAGTGGTTTAATAAAAGCATACCATTATGCTACATCACTGTAAACTATACTGTAAGACTTTCAAACCCAAATGATTCTATCCTGATTTGTAGTGTACTGGAAAGGTTATGATTCTTTGCATATAGTTTAGTAGTCAAGGTTGTGGACCTCATCTTCTGGTAACTAAAACCTGCCATGAAATAATGTCTGATATTGGCATTCGTGCCCTATTACTGATGATCTTTTAATGCAAAAAGTAACCTTTGCCAGACGTAATTGTGTGAATAGTGTTACTCTGCGCATGATACTATGCCATTATTGGTTGCATAGTCACTTGATTATTTCAATTTAATGTACCTGCTGAAGGCAACAGGAAAATATATAACACTTTCAGCTTGACAAAGTGGTTAGGTTTGGACTTCTCAGGAAAGTATTCTTGTATTTCTGAGAAAGTATCACTCACCTTTTTAGCTCTGTGTGCTGTTTCTTTTAAATGCTAGCAGTTTCCGTAAGAAATCTTTATTAGTAGAAAAAAAAAAATGTATTACTTGCCATTTGGTCTGTACAACAAATAGGTTCTTGAATGTGAAAATGTAATTATGGTAAAAGCAAAAACTAGGTTGCTAGTGCAAGCCTTATTTTCAGGTCTTAGGAAACAGCAAATACTTAGCTGAGCAATATTAATATTCCTCTCAAAGTGTTTTTTCTTTAGGATACTTCCCCCCCTCCCCCAATAAAAAAAGAGAATAATGGGGAAGGTCCATCTTGAGTATCTGTTTTCTAGACCTTGCCATCAGCAGTGGAAGAGCCTTTGCTCTGTTTCTTGCATAGTAATACGCAGGCCTTTACAAGGCAAAATCTAAAACTGTCTTTTTTTTAAATCAGAGATACTCAATCTAATGGAAACAACCCAGGCTCTATTATGGAAAAAAAATATGTACCTTATCTTGAACAGAATTAGATGTCTACATTCTGTAACTGTAAAAATAAATACATTTAAAACTTATATTTAAGAGCTCCCATATATCTTCCACTACAACGTTCAGTCATTACAAATATTTGGTGAAATGGTTGCAGGTATTTATGTAGCAATATTATATTTTTTTTTTATACTAATTGTTGAAAATTTGAATAGAATTAAAAGTCAGACTGTCTGCAGACTGGTGAAATAGCTGAATTTTTGCCATAACATTTTTAACGTTTTGTTACATCTGAATGTTGGTCTCTGAAATGGCTGCTTTTATAGAGACTTAATTATATGTAGACTGATTCTGGTTTCCATTAGTAAAACTTGATTTCCTAAAGAGACAAGAAGATGGAGTTTTTTCCCCACAGGTAAATTAGGTGAAAAAGAAATCGTAAGTTGTATTCTGTTTGAAATACAGATGTTATTTGTAATTTCTGATCTTTCTCTTTGAAATTTTAGGACATATTCAGCCAGTAGATGTCTGTACTTTCAGTACTCCAAGCAAGCTTTTGCGATTTGGGTTCTCGGCTATGTTTGGTTTCGGTGCGAGGACTCTGGCTCTGGCTGAAAAACACCGTTGGATGCCTTCCAATCAGCGGAAGGATTTTGCTTTTATCAAAACACTGGCAGATCTCAAGTATGCCATGAGCTGTTACATTTTTGTAGCGTTTCTCATTTTCTTGAGGAAAATGCAATAATTAATATGGTAAAAATATAGACAACAGTAGTTTAGCTATCTTGACTTAATTGCAGACAGATTTAACTCAGATGTGATGTATATGCCTCTTACAAGTTAAAGAGGAGATAAATGCTGCATATTCAGCATCTCCTTAAATCATCTCTTAACTTGGATAAAAGTCTGTCTAGCAGTTAGAATGTTGGTTTACATGATAGTAAAAATCAATACTTTTCTAGGCCAGAGGAATGTGAATTATCATTTCTACCTCTACAAATTCCACAGGAAGACTCTTACGAGTATAACAGGTAAGTAAAACAGAGTCGAACAATTCCAAAGGAAAAAAAATATGTGTATTTGAAGATAAAATTCTGCAATTTCTTAATTTTGTTCAAATTTGATCATCAGGTAAAACAATCTTAAAAAAAAAAATTGTTTTGACAACTGCAAACTTTGTTACACTTTGTAAAACGTTTCCTATAAAGGGTTTGCTACAAAGCAGTCTGCCACTCAGTATTACTGGTTTGATCAGTTCTGTTAATCGTTTCTTCTGTTGAGATCTTAATGTTTCTCTAAAGTAGATGTTGTTTAAATGTGGTAAAATGACTTTAAATGATTTTACCTGCATGTTTCCACCCTTTTAGAAAGAAGAAAGAGATAATTAAAAACAAGGGTGAGTTTTTGCTTTTATGGTTATTTAAAAGCGAACTGTGGCTGGTTGACCTGGAGTAATATAGAATTGCTCTGTTATATTTAGGCAGCAAGGATCAATGGCACAGAATTCAAGGTCACTTCCTGAATGTGAGCATTATGGCAATCCCTTGTCTGTGTTCAATGGCACCAAGAGGCTTGGCACCCAATACGAGGTCAGTAGGGGTTTAGAGAATTAGTCATGTCTATAAATTCTGACATCTTACCTTAAGACCTTGGCTTTTCTGAGAATATGAGCCTGTGTTTAGGTAGTCTAGACCCTCTGGAATGGGGGAGGGTGCTTGGACTGCAGCAGACTCGATAATCGCAGGAACTGTAATCAGTTTTTGGATCAGGCAAATAAGGTCAAGCAGTCTAACTAGAATAATGAGTGGATAATTGCTGTGATTAAATTAGTTGGCAAGTCTGACTTAAGTAATAGACATTGAGCAGTCATCTGTCATAGGATTTGGCTAGATGTGGAAACTTTATTCTTGGATTTTATTTTTTCAAATATAAAGGTGCCCCCCATAATCTGCTTTACAGCCAGCAAACATAAAGTATGAATCTTTCTCCTGTTATGAAGAACTGAAGTTGACACTTGTCTTCTATCTCCTTGCCCCCCACCCTTGGGAAATGCAGCTTCTACATGTAGGGTTTTGGGAAGCAAATGAGTATGGAATCTGGTTGTCGATGCTCACTCATTTTGCCTGCAGCTCATTGTCGAGAGCATGCTTTGTGGTGATCAAAACAGTTATCAGGTGATAAATATTTGTACTTGATATATCCAGTTGATGATTAAGCAGAATGGCAATTACAGACTTCATACTTGTACACGAATACAATACACTCCCTCAAAAAATAATGCGGGAGCTCCTGTATATGTGCATGTGTACATCTATTAACCCCCCCCAACACTCAGGGAAGTTTGTGGAATGAGTCTGTTTTGGTTTCATTTGATTCATTTGATTTTTGTGAGGTGGAACCAGATGTGCCTTAGAATTGATCAGGTATTTTTCTTCAAAATTACTGGCTGATCTGGTAGGATTTGACTTCTTGGGAACAATGTAGAAGTAAATGTTTTTGATGAAACTTCTGTTGAGAAGTTTTTGTTGCTACAGGGGTCCTGCTACACCTCATATACCTCGAGATAGTGCCCTGATGCTGTCCCCTCTTAGGAACTTACTCTGTTCAGCATTTAGTGTGTTACACACCAGTCAGTAGAAAAACTCTGACAAGATTTGAAGAAATTTAGTCTTTTCTAGCTTTGCTTTCTCTTTCCATCTGCTCTGGCACCTGTTTCTCAGTGACAGGGAATTTTATGACAGCTCCATGCAATTATTGCAGGTTTGAATGAGCCTCCCACAGTGTAGCTGCTCAGTGGCTCTTCCTATCCTTTCATATAAGGATATCCTTTTTATTCCTCTCTTTTTAAAAATAATCTTCAGCATGCAGACAGCTAGTAGGGCAGGAAGAGTAGACTCTTCAGACAGGTGAAGAGTCATTCTCGTAGTGAGTTCTTCATTTCTCATTGCGAATAGCATCTTGACTGTAAGGCTTTTCAGCACAGGAAGCGGAAATGTTGCATTATGAAGGTGTCAGCTAAACTCAGCTAGCTTTCTTCATGCTGTCCTGTTTTCCCAAAAAGGGTTTTGCCGTGTGAAGACATTTGAAGTGGGATGAAAGCTTTGACTGCTGCTTGTAACTCGAGTTATACTATTCTAAAGTTGCAGAAACATGTCAAGATACGTTTAACTGTCTGTGCTGCGTGAGCCATGTGGGACATTTGTTTCTCACAGCATAGGTGGTGTGCTTCACTGCAGGTTGAACTTTCAAGAGAATTAATGAGAATTCTGAGTCATCTCTGAAGATAAAAGGCCATAGTGCTGAATGCATTGCCCAGTAGCCTGCTGTGCCCTTTTATTGCAGCAAATATGATAAGGAGGCAATTTTTTCAATGTCATCGTCACTGTTTTCTAAAGCAGCGAAGTAATACTATGCCAGGAGACCTGTTTAATGGTTGTGTAACAATTATCTTTCCAGATTGTGCTGTACCGTAGCCTAGGAACATTCCCGATGCAGTCATTCTGTAGCCAGAGAACTATGAGTGGGGAGAGATCTGTGGTGGTAAACTGGAAGTATTCTTTTTAAATGTTCTTAACGTATTTTCCAAGCATATATGCTGAATAAATAAATATATATGTATGCATATATATTCAGAAGATATGAAATACATCAAGTCTATATAAAATACAATCTCAGCAGTGTTTGTCACGTTCATCAGATACTCTTGCTGAACATACTGATTTGTCTCTGTAACTTAAATGGGCCTTAGGCATGATTGCATTGAGATTCAGGTTGTTAGCTTCTGGACAAGGTGCAGTTGCATTAAGGAAGCTGTGAATTGATACTCGCTTTTTGTCTGACCCAGATTCTCCAACATGCTAAAATACCAGTGGCCACTGCATACTACCATTGAGTATAACTGCACTGTAGGGTCTCTTCTTGATTCATCTCCGGTATATGACTGTTTTATCTTGTAGAAAATTCCCTCCACTTTTTAACTGTTGTGTGCTTTGTGAAATACATAAGCAGAACAGTACTGAGAATTGCTAAGAGAGTTTGAATAGCAGCATCGTTGAAGATCAAAATCTATGCTAGGGCAGCATAAGTGTTAGTGGAGGAGGTGAGTGGACCTGTCTGCACCGGGCTATGTGATGGGGATGTGCTTGCGTGCATCACGGGAATGGTTACCTGCTAAAGCTCTGCCTCACAGCATTTATGGTAATCGTTGTACTTTGCTGGAGAGAAAAGTGTGAAGATAAATTTGTGATCCCCGATGTTTAAAAAGAATCTGTTAAGTAGAAAAGCATTTTTTAAAATTATGCGTATTATGTTCAATAAATTATGGATATTGATAAGGAAGTACAATTTTATGTTATAACAATGTATGTTATAAATATATAATAACCTAAAGCTAAATAACCTCAGCTGCATAGTTTATGTTGATCTGGGGGGTGTTGGCAAAAAGATTTAAAAAAGCATTGAGACTGTTCTATTACTTTAGTCTTGGTAGCTTTTTTTTTTTTTTTTTTTTTAATTTAGACTTTTGAAGGGCCTGTTAAACTTCCAAATCAATGTATTTTCTTTAGGGTGCTAAACTGGTCTGCTTTTCAGGTTGAATAATGGAAGCATGGCTCTTATTGTTGTACAAAATACTTCTCGAACAGAGTTTATAAAACACCTGAAAAGATATGCCAGCGTAAAAAATCAGGTACTGTTAATTTCTTTCTGGTGATTATAAAAAGAACGGTTAGTTGCAAAGGTGGACATGCTGCAAGAGTTAACGTTAGCGTCCTCGTAAGGAGACTTAGCTTCCTGTCAGAATACATTAGCCCCTTTTTTATCTGATTTTTTTTTTTAAATCACTAGACTAATACAGATTAGCCTATTTCAGCCCATCTGTTGTGGTTTAAATTGTATTTCTGTTGTACCATAGTTTTATGGGTGTAAAGCCTTTTCACCACAATAAAGGAAATGTGTAGTGTGTTTAAATTTTGTGTAGTAGAGAGATCAAGAGCACAGACTGGGCGGGCATCATGCAGCTTTTTGTAAGAAACAGGTAAAGTCCATAATTTCAGCAGGTCACTGCATGCTGTGCTGGTAGCAGTGGACTGTGACCATAGATTTTTAGCAGGTGTGCATTCCATCTAGTTATGAATGTTTATAGAACTGCATTTCAAAATTGTGGTCATTATTCTGTCTTTGAAGAGAAAAATGAAGCATCCAGACACAGTGCCTTACTGCTGTCCTGAATGCCCGGTGTGTAGCCTAAGCACACTAGCACCCATTCAAATGTTTCTTGATTATGTGAAATCACTTGTAGAAGGAGGTTTAGATCTGAATTAGGTAACTGTTCAACGGTCAGAAAGTTCGGGGGAGACGTGGGTGACAATTCCGTGTGACAGCGCTAGCAGCTGCATTTAGGAAGTAGTTTATGCTTTCCAGTTATGCTTTTGGAGGAAGGCTGTGCTTTTCCCTCTGCCTTTGTAGTTAGAAATTAGACAAGGAGATGTGGACCCTCCTTTAAACGTACAAATTTACATTGCATTTACTGCAATTCTAACTAGCCTTGTTAAGGGTTACTGGTAATGAGGAACAGAGCACAGGAAAAAATCTCACATATGCTGAAAGCATGTGCCATTTTGGTGTGTGCAAAAGATGCCATCTCACCGGTAGATTGAGCAAATCCGATATGGGAATGCAAATGGAACGCTACCATTTCTTCTGAGGTACTATTTAGGATAAAAATAGCATGTTAATCTGTAAATGCTAGCTGGAATATATAATGCCTCATGTGGTCAAAGCTTGAGTCAAGTGTTCTCCTTAAGACAAAAAACGAAAAAGCAAGCTTTTTAATTTCAAGTAATCCAGTGTGTTGCTAAGCTACCGCCTGTATCGTTCATCTTCATTTAATATGTATCTGTGTTTGGTTTAGTTCAGCTTTCCCTTTGTTGAGACCTACACAGTTCAAGAAGTAAAAGTACAACCAAGGCTTAAAAGTAGGCTTGATGCTGAAGAAAATACATACTTGAATACTGCTTCTGCGGATGGAAATTACCCTTGGAATATAGATGGAGACTTAATGGAAGAAGCATCAGAAATTCACGTTCGGTAAGGCGAAGTATGACATTTATGGAGTGTGTGCCTGTAACAGATTAGTACTGCAGTCTTCAACGTGTGTAGTACAGGTGACACCAAACTGGGCGTCATAAATACTGTATGAACAGCACTCTCTGTGCTTTTGTGGACGGCACCGTCCGGCCCCTTTGCCACTGTTTGGGCCTCTGCGCTGTTGCCTTGTGCCCATCTTTGGAAAGGTTCGTCATGACCCTCTTGGCCTTTCCTTTCTGGTGCTCCGTCAGCTTCCAGCTCCACTTCTTTCTGCCTGTGACTTTACCCTTCTGTTTCTTAGAGGAGAGCCGATGTATGTAAAGGTCTGTGACTCCTGGGAGGAGTTTGTTTTGGGATAAGGATTCCTGCTTGGAAAGCAGTGTGTGTAACCTTAATAAAAATACCTAGTTGTTCGATTCTGGGAAACTGAGTGCTGCTTGAGAATAGTCTCCATACCTAGGCTCGAAGAAAAAGAGACTGGATGCCCGGGGAAATAGGAGGCTTGGCAGTGGGATTAAATGAGCAGGGTTTCCTTCTCCTGCAATGCGCACAGGATTAGTGGAAGGCACAGAGCTCAGAGTAACTGTCTGGTATGCAAAGTAAAAGGCAGATCATGTTATACAATATGTGACACGTACTTCTAAAGATGATCTCATAGGAATTGTTAAAATGTAATTCACCTGATTTCATCCCATACAGCAGTTTGTACATACTTGTTCTCCCCTCTCAACCCCAAAAAGCAGCACACCGTAGCTCAAGTTAATGAAATTGATGGAGTTTGACATCCTCATTTCACAGGCTGCATCCTCGACTTATCCATCTCTATGGAGTGAACACTGATGACATGGAGAGCTCCCAGGCAACATGCAGTTGCATATAGGCGGGACGCGTTGCAAGTTCTGTGTTCAAGAATCCTTTTCTCACCTCTGTGCACAGCCATCCAGGGTCCCAGTCTGCCACACTGAATTCAGTCGCTGTAGCAGAAGCTTAACTGGGGTGTGTGTCATATTTCTGGTTTTAAATTTTTATCAAGTTATATATTTTTATCAGGTTGTATTCAACTGTGAAGAAACTGGTAGGCTTAACAAGAAAACATGAAAATTAATCATACTGGTGTCATAAATTTGGAGTTTGAGAAGTGACCATCTGAACAGAAGGAATTTTGTTTTTTCCTTTAAAATTATTGTTGCTTTTGCAATATAGTATGAGATACTTCTAAGTCTGCTTCCGCTATCCATTGTGTCAGGTACCTTGGTTCAAACAGAGCTGGTGAGGGGAGGTATGGTACCACCTCATGCTGAAGAATGGTGGCAAAATACAGGTTTGTTTGTTAATTTTTTAAATCAAGTACTTCTGTTTCTAGGTATCGTTTTTAATGTTGCCTTCCTGTATTTGCTTTCAAATTGTTTCTAGTCAAACAGTAATACAAAAAAATATGCTGATGTCTTATACGGCTTTTTGTTGCCGAAATGTATTTTAAAGACTACTATTTGTAAAAAATAAATATTTAAAAATATTTTATCTATCCTAGAACTGAAATGATATTCAGCATAGTTTTTGTTGTTGCTGAGAATAAAGTTATGATAAATAACTTAGAGCTGGCTTAAATTTTTATAACTTCCTTATAAGGCAACAAACATAATTTTTATGGGTGTTTGGTTTTTATTGTAACTTATTAAATATTTAATACAATTATTTGAGGTGACAGCAGATAAAGACTATATGCTTTCTGGGAAGTGGCATTTTTTGAGATGATGAAAAGTAGCAAGACTGCCAAGTTTGTCTGCAGGACCACAGGGACAAGGAACGCTTGGCCTATTCACTTGGCTGTGAATCGTTCAGAAGGCGGCTGACAAATACTGGTCTGAAAGCTGCATTGTCTCGGGGCTAAAATGAGTTGCTTTAAGTCCTTTCTTCAGTAAGCAGTCGAGTATAATGTGAAATCCAGTCATTTACGATTGTGTTAAATCCAGGCCCTAAGCCTTTCCGTGGGATCTATAGCTACTATATTTTATTTCATTTTAAATACTACTTGCTAAAAATTCTTACCCATGATAAACACGCAAGACAAAGAAGTACTGCCCCTGCAGTGATGTAGAGGATTATTTGTCTCCTCAGAACAAGATGTTACCTGTGGGAAACCTCATGCGGTTTCTGCGGGGAAACCTGGCCAGCAGTACAGGCCACGTTCATGGGCAATGAAATGCCTGGTTCCTAGGGAATCGTTACAGGGAGGCGAGCGCTCTTCTGCACTGGAGTTAGCAGCTGCAGAGCAGGGTCAGAGTCACGGCGTCCTTCGGGTCTGGCCCAACCTCCTGCTCGCAGCAGGGCCAGCTCCCCCATCAGACCTGGTTGCTCAAGGGCTTCCTCCAGTCCGGCCATGGGACCTCCGAGGATGAAGGTGCCACAGCCTCTCTGCACCCCTGCTCCAACGCCCGGCTGTCCTCAGGAGGAAAAGGTTTTTCCTCGTGTCGGGTTGGGACCTCTCCCTGCACTTTACACCTGGTGTCTGAGTCGCAGTGAGTTAAACTACCAGTTTAACTGGAAGGTAAACTACTATAACTGATACTGTATTACATCAAGTATTTTTAACATGTTAAGAGAATTCAAACTAAACTTCCTAAAGTTGTCTAAGACGGAGATTGCAGCTACATTTAGTAGATTTAACTGTTTTTATTACATAACTGAAAATTAACAAAATAATTGAACTTGCAGAAGAAATGGGATTCATGTGCTTAACTTGTTGGGATTCATTTTAATAAAATGAAATTGATACTTAGAACCTCGCCACCATGAGGACACAGTACATTCATTTTTTCTCAACCTGGTTTCTAAAAGCTAATTGAATTTTGCTTCATATCCTAAGAACAGGAAGCCAACATTTACATGTTAATGATAAAATCTGAATAGGAAGCACACAATTTCCAAGGCAACATTATCACATGTACTGACTTATGTAAACTGTTTCAAAGATAAATAAAATGCTTTAGTTTCAGTTCTTTGCATTGTTTGTACTAAAAAGAATGTTAATGCTTCTTCCACTATTTGAGGTATATTTTTCACAATATGCTGCAATCTCAAACTAATTTCTGTTCAAAGATATTTTGGTTAAAGTGCAAAAATTCACTAAAGCCATTTGGAAGATAAGCATTTTGCATATATTTTCATAGATTTTCAAGAAAATATTTCATTCTTCACATACTTTGATTTTTTTTTTTTAAATATGTGCACATTCATTTGTCCTTACATTGCAGAAGATTTGAGAGAGAAAATTTACTTGAGTGATCCACATCTTTGGCATCAGATGAAGTGAAAGGAAATTACAAAATGGTCCCTAGCACCTTCAGAATCTGTAGACAATGTGGCCTTTACGGCAGCCCACCCTCTGTTAGCAGAAGCGCTTGCCGAAGGCACTCTGCATTGCTGTGGGGTCCCAGGCTCCAGCCGTGCGACGGTGCAGCCGCAGGGTCTTACGCGCACAGTACAGCCACGTCTCCTTGCAGGTCAGAAAGACACCAAAGGCACAGCAGCAAAGGCCGTAGCGCATACCGCTGCTGCAGTAAGTTCAGTGATTGAAAAAGTTGTACCTTCTCCAGTCGTGCTGGGGAGCAAAGTAAGGTGGGATTTTCCCCTGGTTTGTACTATTTCACCAAAGCTAGGTGGCAGTGCAAACTTACCGAGCTGAAGAAACTCCCTGTGGGACCAGAGCAGTGGTTTGAACCACGATTCTATCCAGTCCTTTGCCTTCCCACCGAGCGGCTTCCGAGGATGCCGGGTTGGATGGAGGTTATCTGAAAACTTCACAAGAGCCCAGGCCAGCTCCCCAAGTGACTTCCTCAGTAAGTACTTTCAGGTAAAGGGTGGCACATCTAAAGATAAAATTTGGCCCCACAAGGTTGGCATTTGGAATCTTTTGGGTATGTGTTTCTCTGTCATCATGTGAAGTCTTTTTTTTTTTTTTTTTTTTCCCCCAGGTCCTGGAAGAATGCCAATACTAAATACTACTATGCTAAGCACTACAGAAAAATCTTCAAATAAATAAAAATAAATACTTGCTTTGAAAAAACCCCACATAGAAATATTTCATTGGAGAAGTCCAAAACATCATGGCAGCAATATCTGAGGAAAGGATGAAACAACTAATTCTGTCATGCTTGCAAGTACCATGTCAAAGATGCCTGCAGATGATGATCTCCCATACATCGCTCTTTCTACAGCTGAGGGTGGGTTCTGTGCTGCATCTCCAGGCTACCCCACAGAACTCCCTGCTCTGAGTCCACCTTTGACTTCCTGGGTCTGGCTTGCCCAAGTGTCTACATCTCTGCAGTGCTGTGGCTGTGCCTGTAAAGCCAAAGCTTAGGAGGTTCCCTTCAGAAGCCCAAGAGAGCTTCTGACTGCTGTTTTGTACATCCATGCGCTCTGCTTATGGTCCTTCTCTTGGTTGAAGCTAAATTACCCTTGTCAAACTGCCAAAGCAAGATGAGGGAGGATTTCTTCTTGAATGTCTAATCAAAAGATTACTGAAACTTGAAAATGAAGAGAATAACTCATGCTAATTTGTGTGAGATCTTATTTTCCAGGACTGGCCAAATGTTATTACTTTCTAGAAATTCTTCTTTCCTGTAAGTAATTCTTCTTTTCTTTATCTTTAGTGTTCTGCTGTCTGTTTGAAACCAGATACATATATGGCATTTCAAATATTACTGTGAGACTTCAAAACAAACTGTTTTACCATTTTCATATTAGAAAAACAACAGTACTGTACGGTGTAGTCCTCTGGACAGTTGAAGGAAATAAAATGTATTTTGTAAGAGCAAGTGAGTTCAAGACCAGTTTTCTTGTCACTGATGTTTCTCCTGTGAATTAACCTGAATCTTAAATTCTTCATTTTCAAATCAAACATTTATTTGCCATCTTAGTCATCTTTGTTCCCGTTTGTAAAACTCCAGCTGTCTCTTCTGTTCTTGTCTTGAGGGACTGCTTTGTATTGCCTTTTGAAAAAGCCAATCTGAAATACATAATTTTGGAATCTATTGTCATCAAATCTTTGTTGTCAAATCTAAACCGTAAAAGATGAACTATAATAAAATGCATGTATATGGTGTTTCTGGATGATGCTATTTGCCATTGCTTTCTCATACCAAGTAATCGAGTGTTACTTGAAGTGGGTTTACTTTTACTTTTTGGGAGGCTAATACTCTCCTGCAAGGAGTAAGGACACGTGAGCTCGTGAACTGTAACAGTCCACAGAATGCCATATTTTTTTAAATGTGAAAAGGTAAGAGAACTTTTCTGTTAAATCTGTTTCATTTCTACACTTCTCTGGGAAAAACAAGGGATGGAGAAAGTCTGCACGTAGGTAACAAAGTTAACAGTCTCTTAATCGCTTGTCAGAGAAGCTGCATCGTTCTAGTTTTCACTTATGCACAGGATTTTTTAGCATTTATGTTGCAGTTTCAAATCTTAAACAGTTTATTCTGGCATGAAACTATGTTGTAGACTATTGGTCATCATGTGTTAAGTGATGTTAACTGTGGAGCGCCACCCCACAAAAATGATCTATTTGGTATCACTGAACTATGTAAGTAATTTGCAAACATGAGATGCCATATAAAGTGTGGGAAGCGGTTTGTGGTGTTGAATAACAGAAGATGTAGAATACACAAAGGCTAAAATGAAGGAAAATGGAGGTGTTTTGAAAAAACACAAGTTAGAGGAGGGTTTATGTTTCTTTAGAAAGGACAGATCATAACAAAATACTATTTCTCCTTTAACCTGAACTAACAGATACCAAGATCCACCAACAGTGTGAATTCCTGACTTGAGAACAACTGAGAAATATTGCAAACCCACCTTCCATAATACAAATGAAAGAAGCAAAAACAAGGTAACACCAACTATTAAGCCTATTCCAATAATTAGCATGGTAACACGGTATTTTGGATTTTGGTGGTGCACTCCTTCCAAATAGACCTGGAAAGCAGAAAAGAAGTTTAGTGCTAACTGATTTTTTGTTTCCCCCCCCAAAAGACATTAAAACAAACTAGGAAAATGAATCAGAAATTTGTTAAGAGAGTTCTTACATATGCAACTTGCTTGTCCTTGTAAAGTTCAATAACTTTTGCATTTTTTTCTGGTGAGGCTGTTGCTCTTACTTCAAATTTCAATGCTGAAGCATCATCCTGATTTAAAAAAAAACAAACACTCCTATCTTTTAGAAAATAACTTCAACACATTAATTCCTACCCAGCAAAAATGGTAACACAGCTGCTCACAGAAACAGAATCTCACACACACAACGGTGCCTTTTTCTGATCACAGAGCAAATTAGTACCCGAAGCTAGAATGAAGCCCAGTTGGATTTTAAATCCATGCTGATTTTCTTAGAAAAGTACAACTATGAATTGAAATTAAATCCCAATCCTACATAACCCCGCCAGAACAGGCAAAGCAATACATACTGTAAAATAAAGTGATAATCTAAAAGAAGTATTTTCCAGCAGTTTTAATTTTTCATGTATCACCTTGAGACTTTGCATTGAAAACATAAAACGAATTAATACCTAGAAGATTTGGATTTAATCATACTGTTTACAAAAATGCATTAATACCTAGAATTTATACACAGAAAATACTGCAAATGTGCCTTGAAATATCCCCCTCAAGTATGAAAAAATTCATGTGTTACCATTTCTAAAAGTGAAGGAGCAGCCTCCAGATGCAACTGAACAGTTGCTTCTTTTCCACTTTCCATATTTCCAAGCTTGCAATATATTTGTAGGCAAAGGCTGTCATTTTTCATGCAGTACTGTAGAAGGGAGGGAAAAGATTAAAACTGAAGTTTATCAACTTTATCATCTTAGTGTTAAAGACACTTGGAAACCAAGTAAAAAAAAAAAGATCCATGCTTGTTCTTGAAAAATCAGGGTGCAACTCTAGGTTGTCATCCATCATTGTCAAGCCATAGGTGCTAAAGGAACAGTACAAGGGACCAACCTAAGTGTTAGAGAAGACAACAGGTCATTTTTCTTAAAAACTCAAAATTTTTTTGAATGAGAAATAATAATTGTCATAATTTAGTTATATAGGGTTTTTTTACACTGTTATTTCCAATTAGCTTTTATCAAGAATGATAAATGACAATGACTGTGTGATATCCAATATAAACAG
>Ga0181612_150187_pt1 | contig 36593 bp, 12 predicted proteins | sample HoacroProtozoa21_FD_119630 | JGI IMG/M metagenome (GOLD analysis project Ga0181612, IMG submission 119630) | Hoatzin crop microbial communities from Cojedes, Venezuel. Combined Assembly of Gp0051906, Gp0051904, Gp0051908
TCTAACTGATCATTCACAAAGAAAGTGCATCAGTTGTCAACAGAAGGTGAGGCCATCCCCTGCTGCTTATAGGGCCTCCAGGGCTATTGATGTCCAGGGGGCATTTCAAGGAGTCCTCCCACTACTCTGTCTTGTTAAGGCTGAGCTGGCAGCTCGCTGAAGGATCAGGAAGTTGTAAAGTTGGGATAAGGACACTTCTGCATTTCTCTTCCTCTTCTGGAGGCAGGCCAGAGACTCAGAAACAGCTTGACTAGGACAACAGCATCTTGGTGATGGGTACGATTAACACAGAAGTCAGCAGCACAGTGTTTTCAGTGGGAACAGATTTGAGCTCTTTGTCAGGCTGTAGTGCTCAGCAGAGCAGCGAGCCAGGAGCCAGGCGCTGCCCATCCGCTGTGTCTGCAGTTGCCAGCCAGAGCCCTTCGGAGCAGGGAAGAGGGCTGATGGCTCTGGATACAGGGACAGGAAACAGTCTGTATACCAAATACTGACCACACCAGACAGAAGCATTTCTTCTCTTAGTACACAGACACATGAGGTGAACCTGCTTCTAGGTGAACCTGCTTTAGCAGGGGGTTGGACTAGATGATCTCCAGAGGTCCCTTCCAACCCCTACCATTCTGTGATGCTGTGATTCTGCAAGGTGAGCTTCCCAGAAACGCAATGTCTAGGAAAGGAAATAGATCCCAGGGCCGCAGAGAGTGGGAAAGAAATTTTGAACTTGGCCCATGGCAAACTTCTGTATACTACTTATCCTGGTCCCCTTTGCTATTGTTCTCTAAACTTCTCCTGTGAGATTCATCATCAGCTTTGAAATACGTGGAAATCTGCTCAGAGTGGTGAGCAGATAGGAACAAGACAGAAAGAAAGAAAATTCACAAATTATTTCCCTATGTAAGTGGTCAACTGTCTCTTACTCAGCTTGATTAATCTGAGATGTGCACCCCCACAGCCCTGGGAAGAGAAACCTTACAAATCTCCTTTCTCACAAAACAAAGGCTGCTCACTGAAGTGTTCAGGTACTCAGTTACATTCAACACAAGCTAATTCACTTATCTTCAACAAGTGGGCTATTGATTTTTTGCCTGATTTCTAAGCTGCCCGGGGCTTTCTGAACTACAACAATAGCATCCTGCATTAAAAAAAAAAAAAAAAGAAAAAAAAAAAAGGAGGAAATTCCGGGCAAAAAATCCCTTTGCTCACAAGAAATTAGGATGATTTCATGTTTGCTTAGTTCTGTCAGTATATTCAGCATAGCCATGGTTTAGGAAGATTTCACAATCTTGTTTCACTTGCCTCTGCTAGATAACGTTATACAGTAAACTGCATTCTACTTATTTCTGGGCTGAAAATATTGCAGATCATTTTTCTCCATCAAGAGAAATTGTCCAATTGCTAGGAGTCATTTACTAATTGTGCTACCCATGTCCTTTCAGAGTCATAGAGTCAGACTCTCATGGCTTCTATAGTTACCACACACGGTCAAGAATGAAATGGCACGTAACTCATGCAATTGTGGTAAAAATATTACAATTTAAAAATAGTTTTTAATCCATAAGTCATATCTCCTATTGCAATACGAGCGTATCAACTGCACTACATTTGATAATTCAGCCTTTTAGAAGTTTATATAAGAAAGGTGTATCATTGCCTTTGCCCCTGTCGGTAACAGAAAGGCGGAAATGCATATTCACAGTTTCAGGATTTAGATACAAATCAACCATAGGAAAACTCGTAATTTTTGAATGTGTCAAATGAGCTTTGGTTTTGCAAGATGAAATATGCTTGTGTGAGTATTTTTTTACCATTTGCATCTGAGCTTTAAGCTACACTCAGCTATGTTTTAGTAAGCTGTTGTCAGTGCAGGTCATGTACTGTTACTATAAAGCCCACAACAGAAAAAGAACTTAATCTACAGAATAAAGCCTTAATAAAGATGAATGGATATTGTATTGCTGAAAACAGATTTATAGATAAAACTGGTCGAGTAAGCCAATATGCTGTAATTAAAGTAATTTTCCTTTAAGTAAGAATAATCTTAACAGTAGATTGTAGCTTTGAGGGATGAGTTCCCACACTGCTGAAACTGAGTCCTCATTTTACACACCAAAGAGAAAATCACAACCATAATCCTTGGTCCTAAAGCACACTGAGCTAACAGGTAACTAAACAGAAGTGTCAGGAATATTCCAAGGCAGGCTTTTCCTCATGCTTTCTCACTGAGGGAATACCTTATCTTCTCCAATTTCTTCCCCTTTTGTCTGCTACCTAAAGTACAACACTACTGGAAATCTATATACAAATGGGGCCCCACTTACATATCTATTAGACAGAATTCCCCTATACACACACCTCGGTTTTTATTTCTAGCTCTATGCTTCCAGAATCTCATAGTCTTTTCGCTTCACCTCATGCTCCTAAATTGCAACTAAGAAAAAAAAAACATTTCCCCTCCTGTCACGTCTTAGCAGAGGGATGGTGCTGCATTTTATTTGACAGAGATGACGACAGTGACAGCAGAGATGTTCCCACTGAAGAAGTCCGTACACCATGTGGGCTGCTCCCAGCGCCATCCCCCAGCGCATTTAGAGGCCTCTGCAGTATGAAGGGGGATTCAAAGAGGACAGGCTTTTCACTTGCACAGGGGATGTGTTTCTTCCCACCAATCATCTATCCTTGCCAGTTTGTTAGCTCAGCTCTGCTTTCAGCTCTTTCCATTGCCCCTTAAAACACACATTTTCCAAAGAAGAAAGACAAACTCCAAGTGCATATACCCAGTTGGCCCATGGGAGAAGAAGGCACTCTTACACACCGGCACTGCTACGGCAAAGCCCCACTGTGGCTGCAGCAATGCATGATCTCCCGCACGCTCCGTCAATACTCGAAGGTGGGGGGAGGAAGCTGTCAACTGTAATACAGTTCCAGTAAAGATATCTCCTCTGTTCTCTTTGTCAAATTGACACACACAGATATTTCAATCTATACTTCATGGTTAAAATTGATCCTAGTGAGAGGATATGTGGCTTGATCAAACTTGTGTAGGACTGAATCAAACAGGACTGATGACAAAATATACCTGCTTTAAAACAGATGGAAGTTCTCGTGCTAACAGGGAGCTGAAGTCTTGGTGAGGGACAGACAGGACAAAAAAGGCTCTAACATGACCAGTTCGGCATTAATAAGCCGAATATCACTAAAACCAGGCAATATATAAATAAAAATTATATATCTATATATAAAATATAGTGGCTTTTGAAAACAGTGACCTTTTACACTGTGTTTAAAAACCATGTATTTTCAATTCCTGCCCTACTGTGCCAACTGTTGGTTCACAGCTCTGTGACTGTGGAGGGATGTGAGTGTGTGTGCGTGTGCACATGGGTTTTTTAATATCTAACAAGCAATGCTGATTTAGGATACAGTCCTAAAATAATAGAACCACAAGCACAATAGAGTTTTTGCAGTGGTGATCCAAAATAATTGTGATTCAACAGCATTTATCAGAGATAAAAAGGTAAAATTCAATATCGTATACATATGACTACAGAAGTGTTGCATTTAGATTAAATTTAATATAGAAAAATGATGGGTTTTATTTATCCCTGTGTAGTCATAACATAGTGTTAACTGGATCATAATTTTCGCATTATAAAGGATCTGACCAGACCACTAGCATGTTACTAGCTTGGCAAACAATCTTAAATTTAGTGAATATTTCAGAGCCAAGATTCATATGCACCTGCTAGCAAAGACTTAGCTCCCCAAAAACCTACTTTAGTATCAGACCACACCTTTACATTATTGTACATCTGAGTTTTAAAAGCTATGTTGAAGAACTAAGGTATATTCTGAAAACAATTTGGATAATTGCCATAAGAGAAAACCAGGATTGCCAATCCAGTTTCAATGTTCTTTCTGTCATAAATTTGCTTGCTTCAGCTTCTTCTCCCACTAAACTGTACTTGGCTGTTGTTTGATAGTCATTTTGTATTTTCATACCAAAGAAAATAATTTATTTAAATTATAAAAAAACCAAAATGCTGGTGTAAAAAAGTAATTTCACATCGGTTCTGGACCTAGAATAAGGTACGCTGTTTGGGGCTAAGATCCTGAAATCAGCATATCATTACAGCACTACAGTAGGGATGTAGAAATCTCAGACTTCTCCAGCAAAATAGTAAGAAGACAGAAGGAGAATATAATAAGGCTTCTGTAACAACTGGTAGGACCAAACGGAAAACAAACTGAGAAGTAAAAATACATATGATCATCTAGGTAATATAAAAGTTTAATAATAAATTTTGCACTAACGATAAAAATAACTACCTCAATCTACAGGTGTTCTGAATCTCCTCCTTTGATGATAAGGATGGGATGCTCAACTACTGCTGAAAATCTGACATGGTAAGAGCACTAGGACTAGTTCCCTGTCTCCAAATACACAGGCCTGACGGCCCAGTAGTGACCAACTCCCACTTCCCTTTAGCAGGATTACAGTTTTGCCCCTATATTCTTCCTGCAGTCTTACAATTACTATCCCATTTCAGTCAGAAAAGAGGTGAGCACATTAAATATTTGGTATAACTATAAATGTTATACAGAAATTTATTGTCTGTCCTTCCATATATTCAAGACCCGCCTGGACAAGGTCCTGTGCAGCCTGCTGTAGGTGACCCTGCTTCGGCAAGGGGGTTGGACTAGATGACCCACAGAGGTCCCTTCCAACCCCTACCATTTTGTGATTCTGTGATTCTAGATAAGTGCCCTTCAAGACCCAGTCCTAGAAGTTTCAGTCTATTAATCATCAGCAGGAGTTCTAATGATAGTTACAAAAATGTGAATGATAGGCATATGTCTAACCAGTATGGATTTTGGCAAAATAAAAAAAACCCTAAGGTGCTCTTCGATCCATTATTGCTCACAAATGCAGGAAAATACAATACAATGTCAACATATGCCAACCATATACCACAGAAACTTTCTGTAATATAGAAAATCTAGAGTAATCTGAGATTCTAATCTCTATAATCCATTGAAAAATGCAGTTTTATTAACAGTGTCTGTTATGTGCCCAAAAAAGATTTTAAAATTAATAGGAAACAATGACCCTTTAAGGGCTAAAAATGTTACACAGGCATAGTTTAGATAATCATTTAAGACCATATAGTAAAACTTAATGAGGAACCTTAGCACGTCTGATGTATCATCAAAAAAAAACTGCCAAAACAATCTCACACAGGAATGTTCACTCCAGTTACATATGCATGAATCAGGTTTCAACATTAGGCTGGTAAACCGTATGTGCAATTTAACTGAATAAATGATGTTTCAGTTTTGGAAATCTCAGACAAGGAGTCTCTGTTCTCCCTCCTTGCCATTCCCCTTGGGGCAAATGCAAGCCCAGGCTAAGCAGGTGCTGTTAGAAAAATCTGCAATTTAGAATTACGTATCTCATTTTCAGAAGTGACTCAGGTAGTTGGAAGTGTAAATATCACCGATATTTGGCAGGATTCAAGAACTTATTAGGCTCTTAACAGACTTAGGCTTTAGGCATCACTGACTCTGTTTTCAAAGGAGTTAGAAACTTGAAAAGGAAGCTATAGGCCTACTGGTATTTTCAAAAGCATCTGTGCAGTAAAGTGCCTTACTTTCCTGGGCTCTTTGAATTTTATTTTGAAAACTATGAGATGCTTATCTGTAGCACCAAGTGTCTAAACCATTTATTTGATAACAAAGTATCTAATGGTTTAGGTATATCTGATCTTTCTATTTTCCAAAGAATACTGAAAGCATCACAAGGAAATCAAATATGAGCAGATGAAGGTGACTCTTTTCTAAGTCTTCATTTGTGGTTGAAGGAACTACCAGATAGACCCTCATAACCCTTCCACCTACGCCAACATGTTATTCATGCCAGTTTAAGAAACGGGTTACCAAGTCAATAACGAGTTTTACAGAACAGCACCAACTTTCATGGTACAATATAAAACTAAAATTCTAAATTTCCCAGTGTCTGAAAGACAGCCTCCTAATAGGCTTCCTCTCTCTGTCTTCACCAATGTTTGGCTGATGCTGCAGATGCATACAGCAAAGTGAAACATAGAATGTTTTTTCTAATGAAGCAACTGAATGACATAGCAAAGCACAGCATGGCATTTTAAACACAGCAGTGTACTCAAAAGCCGAGATCTGCATAGTCTAATACTCCTAGTATTAATCTCACCTGTCTCTACTTTTCCACAGAGAAAATAATGTAAAACAATCAGTCAATGAAACCATGATTATATAGCTACCTCACTATTCCAGTTTGCAATTTTCATCACAATTTTTTCATCCTATTCCTATTGGTGTATTAATGCACCTCCTTGCTTTACATCAAACCATTATACACTTTTGCATTAGGAAGTGTGTGTAATTATTTGAGGATTTCTGTTTACTGCTCTACTTTTCCCTGCTCCCTGTTTACACAGATGTGAAGAATAGCTATACTACAACCTTTGGACTGGCTGATTCCCAGGTGCAACCTTCAGGGAAATGGTAGAACAAGAAGGCGGGATTTGGTTTCTGACTCAGGCAGGGCACACATGCAGCCAGGATGCAATGTAAGTCATTCTACCAACAGCAAACTATGCCCAGATACCCTGTTCCATGGAGATGCTTGATTGCTGCAGTAAATTTCAGGGTTGCCTGTTTGCCAGCACTGCTCATCAGAGCTGCAAGCTACAGAAAGACATTTCCATAACCTGTGGCCTGTTGGCAGTTTTCTGCCACGTTTCTGACAGTCATTAGCCAGAGCTAACACTGATTACTACCCTCCTGCTTATTGTTCTGCTTGACTTTATAGGGAATATAGAAGGATGCAAGTTGGTGTTCAACATTTGGCAGAATTTACATTTGGCTGTGGGTCTCATTTCCCTTTTAGGGATGCTGTTGTGGTGCTGAAAAAGAGCACAAAGCTCTTGTGTGATGCTGTTACTCCGATCTAAAGAATGGCCAATCTAGTCAATAGCCAGCGAATCTGAGACACAGATTTCTATGTTTCCTGGGATCACCCTCAACTACATAATGTTCAGTTAAGAATCAGGTTTACCAGAGACAATTTATTGAATATTTTTGAAAAAAATTACATAAAAGGCAGCATTTAGTTTGTTTTTTTCCTAGGCAAGCATATCACATGGGTAGTGGAGGTGGAGATATCTATGTGCACATATGTACATGCAATAGGTATTACAGGTAGAAAATAATACTACACACACGTCTGCCTCACAGGATGGAAATATTCTTCTCTTCCAAGAAACACAACAAATATTTAAAAAAACACAAATAAACAAAAACAATGCTAGCATCTCATACTATTTGTGATTTACCAAAAGTGGGGAAAATACCTGGTTTGGTAGAATGACTTCATACTGTAGAAGAGAGATGGAGAAATGACTATTCAAACCACTCATGCGAACACACAGACATACTGTCCCCCTCCTTCTCACAACATGTCTGTCTGGGGGAAGGGGACAGGGATGATGGGACACACGGCCATCTCCTGCTGACAGAAAGGTTCCTGTTTGCATCCAGATAAGTTACAACTGTCTTTTAAATCTTCAGTGACTAAAAATCACTGTTTATTAACTCAGTATAATTTCAGTAGTAACTACAAGGTGCTAGATGCTATCAACACTCTTTAGCGTAGACCGATGCCAAAAAAATTGAAAGAGTACCTTCTCATTTAATCCATAACTAGTTGTTTTGCAAGAAATGTATCCACTATAGGACTGTGTCACAGTGCCGCAGTTTCCTAAAACAAGGGTTACATATTATACTCTAGGCAAGATCTATGGAAACACAGCAAAGTTTGACTTACGTAGTTGTACTAGTCTTTTGCATTAAAAAAGTGACTTGATCAAAGTAATACTGCCTTGATACCCCCCTTTCTCTTATAAAAAAAAATCAATGTTAAAGTCAAGCTATGTAGTATACAAACAGGTGACATTTCTCAGTCAGGTGAATGTTGTTTATAGTTCTCTCAAGTCTCAGTGATTGCTTACAGGTCTTCCTCATGATGACTAGCTCATGAATCACCTTTGAGCTTATATTCCACAAAAATCAAGATGATGAGTCTTACTGAGAAACAAAAGGTAATTAAGGTGGCAAGTAGACACCTGGGGGTCAGACAAGACGGTGTTATGAGTGCATTTTTAATTATTTTTATATAAGATTTTGTTTAACTTGGACTTTGCCTTCAGCGAAAGCTCAAGCAGCAGGACAGAATTCAAACTCTGTTTATATGTTCCAACTTACAACACCTCTGCTTTCCCTGTGTCAGACCTCACAACAGCAGGATCTGCTGTGTATGAATGGTCCACAGGAAAAGCAGACAGATGTCCATCAGTGAGTAGGTTAATACCACTAAACTGATTCAAATTTAGTGTGACTTGTTTTTTAACCCACACTTCAGGAGGTGTCTACGTGTTATCTAATATGTATGAGCCTCTACACACTATACAGCACTTACAGCGCATTTTAAAAAGCTACTCCTTTTATAAGTTCAAACCTACAGTACATTTTTAACCAGTTCTTGAGTCCTCTAAAAAGAAATGTTTTCTGTTTCCAAGCCAGGACCGGTCATTTCTTCTACAGAATATGATGTTTGAAAATCAGTTCGTCCTATTATAGATTTCTCCCTCAGCTTGTAGAAAATCCATGATTCCCTAAACATTGGTCTTTGAAAGCACATTGACTAAAATCTTCATGCCTAATTCATGAAGTGTAGTCTGGAGATTAGTGGAGCTGGACATAGACCAGGAATACTTTATCATATTCTAATAAGCAGAGGCTGAAAATTGCATTTCTAAAGCTACAGTATTAAAGGGCACACTGCAAAACATGACCCAAACATAACTCAGTAGTTCTACACTGTCTGTAAAGGCTTTGATATGATAAAGTATGCTGACGAGGGGAATAAACACAACTAGAAATTTCTGTATTTAAGAAGCGGGGGAAAACCAGCAAACATTCCATGTATAAATCAAAGCATATATTGTATATTATAAACTCATATAATGTGATCCCATTGGAACAACTCTTGTACTGTTATCGATTATTTGAACACACCAAGGAATATCATTGCAATAACATAAAATCAGGCTTATGTAGCAAATGTGGCAGTAAAAAAGGCTAGTAAAAATAGTCTGTAAGGCTAATGTAATCATTACCATTAAACTCTTAATGACATCTTGCCCTACAATACACCAGAAAAATGTGAAAATTAAAATTATTAAAGGAGAAACACGAATATTTTTGACTTACGGTGTTTGTGTTATTTACAAAGTAAATTGCTCACCACTCCTTTTTTGTTTGGTTGGGGTTTTTTTGTTACAGCATAACTAGATTAAAAAAGGACTGATATAGGCCAAGGTTTATAATTCCCCCACAGCAGGACATGTGGGTGTTAGGAGACCTTGGAAAAGGATCTTTTCATACAGTGGATTTTTCTTCTCATGTAGAAGGGTGAAGGTAAACATCTCTCCCATCCCTTTCTGTGTTATAGTGTCAGGATCTGTTTTGGGAAGCAGACAGACACTGAACAGCCCTGGGTCAGGGAAGTACCACAAACCGTACTGGAAATAAAGGCAAAACCACAGAGCCCTGCACTATTTCTATACATCTTCTCCACCTCTGCAAGCACAGAGACAGCAGAACGCTTCCAGGAGAGGCGCCCAGCAAGAGGTGGGTAAGAAGACGGGGTCGTTGCAGAGGCACGGGGGCACCCACAGTGACTCCCACTCACCCAAGCATACACACAGCTCCGGAACATTACTCTGGCATCCATGACTGAAAATCTGCAAGGTTTCCCATCCCTATGCCTCTTCCCTTTTTTGCCATATCTTCAAATCTCAGTAGAAGCCCAGCCCTATTTACAAGCTAAGCACTCTCTCTACATTTCGTACCTTGGTTTGGTTCTGGGAAATTTATAAATTAAGTAGAATCAAGATATTGCTAACCTGGGGAACCAGTGCCATGTTCTGTAATTTGTGGTGGCTGCTCAGTACACAGGTAATTGAATTGGGCAAAGCATGAAAAATAGCTCACAAATTACCTATAAACTTAAAAAAAAGTAGCATAAACTGAGAAAACACTAAAATCATCAGTATCTACATTCATAGGAGCGATCTGTTGTTACTGACTTCTAACATCTGATCACCTCTTCCTTTATCTGCATGTTTAAGAAAGGATATCAGCGACTCGTCGAAATTTCCCAGGAATGAAGATCAACTTTTTTCAAAAACTAATGTCCCTCTAGAGTCTAAAGAACTGCTACAGGGCTTTTACCTTCCACGTTAGCAGTGGTGACAGTACACACAAAACTTGAACAGGCAAGGATGTTGTATTAATAAAAAATGAAGAGAAAGAACAAAGGACTATTTGCTCAGAGCTGAAAGACTTGGAATGAGTGAAAACCATCAGTCACAGTGACCAACAGACCCTGGCAGTATAAACAAGGTAGAAATGATAGTCAATAAAATCACAATTAGGTACACTGAGTGTCAGCATTCCTGTGTGCTCACAATCAAGGAAATCAATAACTAACACTGAAAATTCCCCACTACTTGCTTTCGTTTTATATTTTCCACTTATTTTTTTATTTGGCTTCCCCAGCTGATTCCACCAAGAGTACCTTTAATAAAAAGAAGTTCCAATTACTGGCTACGGTGCAACAGGAACCAACTGCAAGAGAACTAGGTAGGCCTACTGGTTACTACTGAAGCTAAAGTGGAGGGAGTAGAAACAGCGGGTTTACAAGTAAGTTAAGAGATTGGACACTGTTCTTTACACCCGGTCAGTTTATAGAAAGGATGTTATATAAGCTAGCAGCTTTTGCTACTCCAAAGCTCCTTGCCAGAGAAGAGTCCTTAGTGTTAGCAACTTACAGAGAATTAATCTACCTGCTAAAAAGTGAGAAGTGGCATGCCTCATGACAAAAGACAACAGAAATTCACATTACAGACAACTGTTGCTACTTCCAGGAAACCACAGCTCACTCAGCTTACTGCAGGCAGCACACCACCTCTTCCAAGTACTTTCCAGACATGCATATATCCAAAGGGATTCAAGCATCTCTTCAGTTTGCTAGGAACGCGTACAACTGCACTGGGTACTTCATTGAAAAAGGGCTCTTTTAATAACTCCTCAATATTACCTCTGGGAATTTTCATCTACACCTACACACGAATCAAACTGATGATTTAGTCAGAGTTTGCCAACAAACACAAGCTTTCTTACTGTATCTTCTAAATTTACTGATTTCATTTCTATAGAAATACAGAGCACAAACTGCTTTAGGTCTCCTCATTCTGAACATCCCCCACTCAGAGGCATACCAAAGAACGCCCCTCTCCAAGTGTACAAAGGTTTAAGTGCTGAAAATGGATGTCTGGAGAATGGACCCTTAATTACCACAGGAGTGAAAAATGTAAGCTACTTTAATACTTCTTCAGGTATATTTTTATTAAATGTGTGCATGTACCACTCACCTATAAAAACTAGTTCATATCTTTTGGAAATATTAATTTCTAGACAGGAATTGTGTGTTATTTAAGATTATGCATGTAAATGCACATAAAAGACAGAAACGTCACGATTTGAGTGGCTCCTGACAGCCACAAGTTCCTATACTTTAGAATATTTTACACTTGTATGAGAAAGGCTTTGACAGAAGTTTTGTAATACGGCATAGACCTAGAAGTGTCCTGCCTTTTGCATGAATATGAAATCCTTAATCTTAAGCTGTATAAACACAAGATATCATACACGATAAATGCCCTTCTCTATCTGTGACATTTTCATCATGCTATTTTCCATACATAATAGGTACAAATCACACAATATATGAAAAGAGAAAACAGCATTTTGCCTGATCACTGCCTATTTACAGTAATCGGAGAGAAAAAGTGAATGACTCCTATAATGACATTTTATAGTTTTTTTCCAATCAATAAGACAGATATTTTGAAAGATTCACATAAGTTTAGAATCAATTATGAATAGAAAAGAAAATGAAACAAGGTGAATATTAGTGGCTTCAGATTTGTTCATTTGAGAGTTATATTTTTTTCCATCTTGCCAGACTCTTGTAAGTGATGCAGCATGGTTGAGCTCTACAATAAATGCTTCTACAGAATTATTCACCATCGTCAGAATCAGTCTGGTAACTTAAAATTCAGCATATTTATTTCTAAAACACATCTGCTGCATTTTCTGTGCATATTAGATGTTAAGGACATTATTTTAAAACTGCTTTACATACTATACTACTGTGAAATATAGCTTTTGCTACAAGGAACTTTTCTTCTTTTCTTTTATGCTCCCGAAAAATATATAATTTAAACATTTAGCATGCACAGATAAAAAAGGGGAAAGTATTGAAAGACATAATACCCAAAACACAAAATAACCACCACAATAAAGAAATCTTAATTTTAAAAGCATGCCTTCGTTCTGTGAGCAAGCTGTGATAGTGGAGGAGGGGGACAAGGCACTCACACTGCGGTGAGTGTAAATGAAATGAGAGAGATAGCATTAAAAGTTTCCTAAATGGCAAACTGAATCCAAACAGGCTCTTTTAATCACGTAATAATAGCAACATTTTGATTCAAATTTATAATTATTTTGCATCTCCCCAAAAATAATGAAGTATTTCATAGATGGAAACAATAGGTAATGCCCTAGCAAGTTCTTCTGTTACAAAATGCACACTGAAGTCCTAAGGACAACCACTAACTAAGGAAAAAATGCAAATTAAAGGACCAAATGACACTGCCTTCATCTGTCAACACAGTAATAAAATCAAAAAATTACAAATCAGACTATAAAATCACCATAACTCTTTTGAACCCCTTCTATTTGAATACCATGCCTGGCCCTCTACCTGTTCAAGACACTGTCCACTGTCACAGCTGGGAGGACCTTTATTTGCAATGAGAATTGCCCCTACCCACATGGTTATAGGAGCTGCTGTTTAATGAAAATATCGAATATCACAATACCCGTAATGCAACTTTAAGACTTAGCAAAATCAGAGTGATAAACCTTCATCTGTTCACAGACCTTTGAACACGTTGTTTACGCTCAGACGTCTTCTGCACAATTCTTTGCAACCCCAGAGACAGACTATGATAGAAAATTTCTGGCAGTTTAGTCTCCTGATACATGCCTTTTCACTAAATTCTCTCCGTATGCCTCTTAAAGGAACATATGATCTATAATTCTAGTCTGAGTGGAAACATTTCTGTATTTTACTATGAGGATTTATATCACATTAACAACACAAGCATGCAATATTTATTCCTTTCCTGACTCCTTTTTGTGCAACTTCTCATAATCCTTTAGCTGCTTTGGCATTAACTACTAAAATGCTAGAAGGACAACCATGCCATGGAGCAACTTGGATGAAGCAGAATTTATCCTATAACGTGCATATGCATCCCTGACAAGAATTTCCAGTGTGAACTGAGATCTCAAAGGACTTTTAACAATGTCAAAAGAGCACTTGTGTGGAGAAGACACACAGAGCACCTCCCTGTTTGGGGATGAGACACTAACCAGCTTTAGTTCTGATAAGATGCTGTACCTGAGGTATTCAATTACATCCCTACCAGACTGTGCTGAAGGAATATTTAAAGTCTGCTTTGCCCTTGACTCTTGATTCTGCATGTCAAAAACACTTAACTCAAACCCTTTTGGATTACCAATACTGCATTAAGTTCATTGACTCCTGTACCAGATTATCCACGACCAGATGAACTGATATCACACACAGAGATATTGATGCTGTTTTAAAATTACACAAAACCAGCACAGCTTTACAAATATTTTAATTTTGGGAGGAGGGTGGCTGGGTGGGCTGGGAGAGAATAAACAGCTCTCAAACACAACTTGCAGTCAAGTATTTTATGGAATCCTCTCTAGAAATTATTGTGAAAATTCAGAAACTTAGTTAAATAGATAGATTCTCATGAAAATGCTCTTATCTGAGAATTTCTGGGTTACGAAACCACAGAACTGTCCACACTAATCTACAGCTCCCCTTGCTGGGTCAGCTGCTGAACTGCATTCAAGCCGTGGCAAACAAATAAAGTATTTGAAACATTTAGACTTACAAAATGTGCATCACACACACGTGCTGTTGTACACAAGGAGCCTCTGTGCTGTACACATTGCTTACAGATGGAGCTTCATCAATGCAAGACAAATTTCAGACCACACTTCAGTGCTGAAACTGAAGAGACGACTTAAAAGACAAAAACCTATACCAATTTCCTTCTGCCTTCTAGGTTTCTACAGACTTCCTTGATTATCACAGGGAATCCTCACTTTTCTTCCTTATCCCTCCCACTCCGCAAGATGTCAATGAACAGACTGTTACTCAGAATGGTGATGAATGAGACTCAAAATCTAGTAACAGCTTTACTCAAAAGCATAACCAGTCCTCGCTCGCTTACTAGAAATGAGTATGCCACTGCACATTTTGTTCAGTTCACCTGCAAAGTTAGTGTTTTGTGCTCTTTCGTAGAATTAGGTACTGCTACTGTTTGCCAACTCTACAGGCTTTGTTTACTTCAATAAAATTTAGGCATTATATCTGTCATCAGTTATTCAGACATACCCATAAACACTCTGCAAAGGTTCTTCCTTCTTGAAATGTCTTGATAGTTTTCAAAACAAAGAGTAAAAAACTCCATATCTCTGTCAACTGATGTTTAATGCAACACCAATTGCTTAGACAAATGATTCAACACAATTTCTCATTCCAAACACAAGGTACTCAGATAGCAGCATCGAACAAAGTTTGGATGGAATTCCACCTACAGAAATACTCTCTTTTCCCTTGACCTTTCCGGCTGTAATTTGCATTTTCAGGTAACTCAGAGTGTCTCTTACGCTTTTGTCTGGGCAAGTTTTTCTTCATTAGTTATCTTGACATCCCTGTGGTGTTATAACAGATAATAATATGGTTGGAGTGTAAGTGATACTGCAGTGGTTTTGAGACAAACATGAGACAATCTCTCATATTGGTTTGTAAAGAACACAGACACAGGTGTACAATACATGTTGCTGTAGAAGTTTTGTAGGAAAAAAAAACTATCCAGGGAAAATATCAACATGGGCAACCATATCTTCCAATGACAATTTTATCTGAACCTAGTGACAATTTGGAGGCATGATACATTTTTTTCTGATTAAAACCAGTGCATATGAGTAATTACGATCATTTGTTTGGATAAGAAGTATTGCTATATTTCTTTCTCCTCAGTTACTTTGGATTCCTGTCACTAAAATAATTGTTACAACTGACTTTAAAAAAATAGAAAAGTAAAAAGAAAGCAAGTATATGTAAGTCAACAAACATACAAATAGAAAAATATAGATCTATTTTTATATGCCTCTGACACCTTTTTGACCATGTATTGACCATTTGTGACCATTTTGCTCAGACTAAACCAATCAATAAGTTGCTCATCCAGAGTGCAAAACTGAATTTTTTTACCCTTACAAAATTGATAATTCAGAATGAGAAGAAGATTATGTTGCTACAAACTCACAGTATGGATATTAACAAAGCAGTGAGGCCAAATGACACTGGAACAATGACTACTAACCTATAAATTATTACTGCTTTTAGTAAATGAAATATTTTTAAAATGTTTTGATAGTCAAAAGTAAATTGGACATATTTGTCAATTTTAAGAGGTGTCTGAAGTGATTAGATTTAGGGGTCAGTCACTTTAAGGTCATTGTGAGACCACAGTTTTTACTTTCAAATGAAGAACAAGAAAAATAATAACCAAAACTTACACACACACACAAAAAGTCACTATTTGGTATAAGGATTTGTGGAGTTAGTCTGTCACCCACTGAAACGAATCCCACTTACCAGACATAATTTTTCTAACAAATAACCTTGATAGGTAAAGGTAAAGCACATAGACAATTTATTGCTATTACAAAGTTCTTCAAACTGTGTGCCAACACTCATCCTCTTCAAAATAAACCAGGGAGCACTAGGTCTCATGTTAGAAAGTATCTACAATTACAGAACACTTTCCAAAATGCTAACAATAAATCTAAAACAAAAATCAATACTATTAATTTGTGAGATGGATGCTAAAAAAATCAAAGCTGCCACCATTTAAAAGTGTTAAAACATAAACACAATGGAAATCATAAATGTGCTTTAAAACTCAATTTAAAAATACCAGTTACAAGTTTTTTCAATTTAAATTTAAGACCCATGTTGCTTATTTCTTTCTATGAAAAAGAATACAGCAGATGAATTGTGAATTATGTTAACAGGCATTTCCCCAGCCACAGAAACTGTTGGCTTAATGCCCAAGGAATACAATAGCCACATGTTCGCAATCTTTAATTATCCAATTAATGTAGTGTCATTTTAGCAATTAGTTCAGATGACCATATGTAACTTTTTACAAATAGCTCTTTCTTACTATGACCAGAATGCCAAATGTACCGAGATGTGTTTATATTACATGCCCAACTTGAACATTAGAAGGACTTCCATAATTGCCCATGTTTAACAGACTGTGACTTAGATGCTTTCTCATATTGATTTAGTTTCTTAAGTAAGGTTGATTTTTGCAGACTTGTTCTTTTGAATCTGCAAGCCAAACCCCATATTTCGTTATCTCGTCCAATGGTAAAACAACATGGTCGTGATGAGGTCACAGCAGAGCTGGCAAAAACCAGCTTGGTTCCATTTTGGTGGTTTCTTCAGACAAAAACTGAAAACCGGCCTGATACGACATCTGCATAGACACGGCAAAATCTTCATCCCCACATTTCTGACAAAGCTCTACCGACTAAGTGCTTGCCTCATACAGCGTGCCAGGACAGCGGTGCTGGTGGGAAGGATGAAGGACGGCCCCTCCGCACTTTGCAGCACTGCGACACAACCCCGAGCGTGCTGTGCACTTGCACTCACTTGTGGGCCAGCGAGCTGCTGCCTACCAGTACCAGGCGGCCGCCAGGTCAGCTCTGCGAAGGCGACGAGCCAAGGCAACGCAGAGCACCGTGTCCCTTCATCGACCCACAGCAAGCTGCAGGAGACGGGGGTAGGATCTCACCAGCACAGAGGAACCTTGAGAGGCACCACGTCTCCTTCCTGCGAAGCCATTGTGCTTATTGAACATGATCTAGCTCAGCAGACCCAACTCTTGTACTTGGTGTTATCTCATGCTTTACAGCTTAAGTTACACTCTAGAAGAAACGAAGACAAGGATGTAGATTGCATTAGACTCGTTTTTTGAAGCATATGGCATTGGCCATGGTTGGAGGGAAGAAACTGGCTTACATGGAGCCTACAGGAAAATCAGCTTCCCTAGAAAGTTTAGATTCAACACGTAAAAGCTTTTATTCCTTGTATAAGGAATATTCCCATATTACTTGTAGTAAGAAGTTCTCTGTATTCTCACTGATTTAGGATCTGGTCCCAAACACAAGTTCTAGTTGCTCCAGTGATACAACCAATACAAAAATACTAGCAAAGAATAGAGACTGGCAGAACCGATTCCTGAGTTAGTACAACGAAGTACAATAGAAAACTGAAGATGAAAGCAGAATGTCTCCTTGAAATTAATACAAAATACTTTGTTTATTACTGGCCACCATGGTATAAAGCATTATACAAATTCAGAGAAAACTATTTTCTGTCACAGTATTTCTCTGCAGCAAAAAAATGAGTTATTTTCTCCTTAGGATACTCAAATTATAGTCACTAGTATACAGGCAATTATTGAAGAAGGGAAAGGAAAAAGCAATTGATGCATTAATACCTTGAATTTCTATCATTTAGACAAATGCATTTAGATGAAGGTATACATACAGAAAGACACACAGGACTTTATTTCTCCTTAATTGGCTTCATTTCTCTCTAAGGACTCTTTTAATGTATAAAAAACTGTAAGCATTTTAATGTAAAATTCATATCAACCTAAATGAATAGTTTAGCACTACATTTTTCTGTCACTATAATTTATGAATACCAAAAATGTTGAATTATAAGGCATACTGTTGCAGATCATTTTATTCATAACAAGGATATTCTTTTTGCATCTTTTGTTCTGTCTTTCATTTTGACTACCTGTCCACATTTCACAGGACCTGTTTCACACTAGGGTTTTTAGGTAAACAAATGCAACTGGCTGACCTCTGATCTCTGATACAAACTATAGCTTCCAAGATATGTTTCATACCAGCCACTAATCTGCTATAATAGCTGGACATGTTATTTAACAAGATTTGCTAAGGAGCCTTCCAATTATGCACCTATGGACGTGAAATACTGAAGGAGCACAGCTACTCTTAAAATAATAGCTCTTTAAATAATTTCCTCTGACAACAAGGGAAGGCACACCCAATCACAAAAAAAAGAAAAGGTAGTGTTATCCTGAGCCATAGAAACTTTTGGGGGATAAACCAGCTTTGTAACTTGACTTCTACCATACATTCTCAGACAAAAAGTAATAAACGCTGAACCCATTTACAACCAGATTGACACTCACATTAAAACCCATCTCTCTGTACCGATTATGTTAGAATAATGCCCCTAGGAGAACGAAAAAGCATTAGAAATGAGCGACTCGGTATGTGTTTTGGCCACAGCAATGAACCCTTGCATGCAGATATATACTGGGACAAGCAAAAAATACCTGGACATTTCCCTTCATGTTAAAATTTGCTACTATAGCCTGCTCTTTTCTTCAGAAGTTTGAAGAACGAAAGGATAGAGGAGGTGCATTTATAAGATTCTTCAAGATTACTCTGATTACTTCCTCCATTTCAAAAGCAGAGTATATTGAAGCCTCTTTAAAAAATTCATACAGTAGAATCATTCTATGCAACTGTAAGAAGAAAACTGTCAGACAACATTCCCAACTCAATATTACATCGTGCTTCAAGAAAAGATTTCCATACATTCTAGAATAAAAAAAAGCCTCATAAATAAATGATAATCCATTGCTTGCACTGAAAAATGAAAAATAATTTTCTGTTTGCATTTTACTCTGCAGAGTAAAATTTAATCTCTCTTTTAATATAGTCTTTGTATATACAGAGAAGCAAAAAGATGTAACCTTACAAAAATTGATGGTTTTACATGGTTAAAAATATTTCTATCAGTGTTTATCTAAAAATCTTACTTTTATGAGTGCTGGAATATATCACATATTGATAACAAACACATTATTTCAAACAAATTATGATAATGTTCTTTTTCTAAAAGAGAAGTGAGAAAACCTACGTTTTTAACACTAAGCAGCATAGAGACTATGATGAAGAAAAGGGAAACTCCTAAGAGGTTGCTAAATCTGGCCACAGTTCAACAGAAATCTGTTAGCAATTTTACAGAATTTATTGTAGCAAGACTTCTATATATTTTATATAAATCTAAAATAATATAAACATATGCTATATATGTGTGCATATTTATAAATAAATTTACATTTTAAGTAATGTAATGTGTTAGCGTTGCACAGAATATAAATTATATAGTACAAACTACCTATACCTAAATTCACTGGCAAGATTAGAAATATACTGAGCTTCTTTTAGCTGATACAAGAAAATCAAATAAAATGTTGGTTCTCATAAAACAACTTTTTTAAAACCCTGAACTTTTTTTTAAATAATGAAATAAATTTCTCTGACAATGTTTAATTTTTCAGGAAAAAAAAACAAAACACCCCACATAATTCACAACAAAACATTCCGGTTTTGCTCTTGGATGGAAAAGCAGCAGAAAACAAGGTTGGATTCACAGTTCTGTCAGAGGCTGCTTCCTCTCACTTGTGATGTGGGAGTAACCTGGTTTAATTCCCTTCTCTGCCTGGGGGGATTGGAACACATCGCCTGTCTCTAGTTGATAGCTATGCCTTGGCTAAGGGCCGTTCACTTCTCTCCTTGATACAATTCCACTTTCTGTAAGTAATTAAAGTTTCACTGAAGCAGATACTGAAACCCCAGTGGCCCACTTCCCAGGTAAAAGCCACAATCACCAGCCAAAAGGGTCATTCTCTCTTACTTTATTTCTCAATTAGTAGTTACTCCATACAAGATAAAACAGGACGAAATGCCATCCCTATTGCTAAAACACTATTTTGGAACAGCCATTTAGAGACTTTTCTGGGAGAGGTAGGCTGCAAGACAGGAATTGTGAACTTGAGATAGCAGCTACGATGTCATTTTGTATTCAGTTTTGTAGGGAATAACTGAACAGTCAGTGTGACAAGAGAATGAAAGCAATTCCCTGCCCTGCTAGTAATCTGGGAGTATTTAGCTGACAACCTACCTCTGATGTGTGAACAGTTCTGGGGTCACTGAAAATACGGTGGTTCCTTCCACCCTAGAAAAATTTACTATTTTTTTTTAATATATTCACTTGCTGTAAAAGCCCTGCCATCAGTTACTTCTGCCACCGGCAAAGGAAAGAGTCACCCCGTCCTGTAGCTGTCGTATGGGAGCCTGCATGAACACTCCTTCTAGTCAAAGCAAGCACAGGTTGAGGAATTACCTTTTGAGGTCCCAAAACCTTGGAAATTCTACGACAACAATTTTCTAGTCTGAGATTTGGCCCTATAAATGACTTCCAGTAGAATACACAGACAGGTATGTGTATGTTTCAAACTGTGATGGTATCACATCAGCATTTATCTAACCTGGTATCACATCAGGAAAATATTATGAAAAAAACGTAATTCACTCCTAACAGGATGCTGTCAGTATGCAAATGTAACAGCAATGCACTTTTAGGTGACCTGCATACAGCCATAAGAACATTTTCAAAAGTGTGAAAATTATTTCTAAAATGGCACAAAAGCACCACATTTCAAATGGGAATTCTCACTCATGGAATTACTCCCATCACTGCAGGGATTACTAATTTTCCTGCTCACTGGAAGCTTAATAAAAGTGCCGTATTTTGTCCCTAATTGTGCTTAATCAGTGTGGCACTGTGAATGGCAGCAATTCCTTTTCAAACCTGGCAATTTTCAAAATCTGGCAAAGTCTACATGTTATGCAAATTACTTCATCATTGTACTGCGTGCTAAAAGAAAGGAACAGAACTCCAGGCAGAAGAAACCAAGCCATTCTGCAGGACAAGGAGCATCCTGGCCAATGCCGGGCATGGACAAAGAACACAGCTGCATACGGCAGCAGCCAGATGAGGATACCGAACCCTTGTGTCTGCCACTGACCTGCAGCACTCAGAATCCAGTCACCATCACCACTGACATTGCACAAGGATACGTGAGATGGAGGAACTCAGTGAGGTGATGGTGGACGCCTTGGGCAGGACAACTTGGTGGAGATGCCAGCACATCTCTGCTGTTACCAACAGCTCCTCTCCCATCCCAGCTGCTGGGCAGCAGGAGCACGCAAGCGCAGCGCTCCGCAAGTCTCACCCCAGCCTGAGCCCTTCTCTGCGTCTTTCACTGTGGCAGAAGAAGAGGGGCTCACAGCCCTGGTTTTTCTGTGTGCTGTTGGGAAGCCGTGAGCAGTGAGCAGGCTCTAATCAAACCTAAATGACTTTGGAAGCATTTGAGAAGTACTACTGCAATGCCTACACGCAGCTAATTCTTTATGAAACTTGTATCAACACATACCTTGCTGAAAAACAAAGTCTGCTGTAAAACAAAAGGCAAAAAAGGAGAAAAATTGTTGCTTACATAATGAATATGCCAAAGGCAAATATTTCCACTGCTTCTAATAAACACATGATATTTCTGTTTAATCTCACAAATTTCCAAAGCTCCACGAGTCAAAAAAGTTGCAGTGTCACTGGGTTATTAATTCTTTAAACAAAATAAAAAGATCCTTATATCCTTATTATTAGTAGTATACAAAATAGCATTCGGAGATGTGATATATCTTCGGACTATCAGAAGCATCATTTTGCGATGCTTTCTCGTCCCTAGTGAAGCTGAATCTGTACAAAGATCCTGGTAAGTTTAATGGGCCATACGTGCTGAAAATAAGGCACAAGAATCTCATTGAAATGGGATCTACTAGATGACAGCATCATCATATGGTCTAACTTGGATTACTCATCTTTCCCTACAAGTTAGGATTTTTCCTAACAGGAAAAACAGCTTTCCCATTAGTTTTTTTCTAGCTAGTAAAGAATGACAATAACTAGATCTCAAGTGTAAACACAATATTGTTTTTGCCAGAGCTTATCTGATACTGGCCCTTAAGTTTAAAAAATAAAAGTAGTAGAGAATGAGTATGATACGCTTATCGAAATCAGTAACTGACAATAATACCATTTACCCATTCATCTTCCATCTCTTGTTTCTGAAAGCCCCCAAGTTCTCTTTCAGAAATGTGGAAACATTCATTTCGGGGTGCAGCAAACTGTGGTTATCAAGCAACTCTTCCTATCTCATATTTGTCATAGCAGTAAATTTCCAAGGTCTGTCGTGTGTGTTGTCAGTGTTTCTCAAAAGAGGGTTTCCGATCATTACTTCAGGTTAAAACGACTTACCGTGCAGCCATCTGGTCGCACGCATTAGCACACACTTCAGAAATCCACAAACATTTTATAACTGCACTCTCCCCTGCGCTCTAAGTGCAGCGATGGTAGCACGCGCCCAAGTACACTATGTAAATAAGACAAAGACTAATAATGCCTTCAATCCTTCGAGCACAAAGGCTGCTGTAGTATGTAACATAGCAACGCATTTTCCATTACACCTCAAGATTAATAAGCCTCACGGAGACCTGGAAAATCTGACAGAAAACAAGCGCAATACGATGTTCATTTCTGTTTCATTAAACACAGGATGAGCTGATGGATCTCTCCACACTTTGTCACTCCGCACTGTTAATGGCTCTTTGACATTATTATTCACCATGGGTGAGATTGTGTAACCTCTGCGCACATTGGTGAGCACTTACAAAAGTAGTCCCACTGGCAACTGCTTTCGAGAGGTTACCTGAAGCATATGGCACTTCTCGGCTCAAGTAAGATTGGCTGAATCTGACCATAAAAAAGTGTTTGTGAAGGATTTTAGTAATGCGCAGATAGCTGGTGAAGGGCACTTTAGTGGATACACAGGTTTAATGCAGCAGTTAAAAACACTGTTTTCTAGCAGGCTAAATAGTTGAGTGATACGTCTTCATTCTCTTTAGTTTTATCTGCATATTTTTAGCTCTGATGGAACAGTTTTGCAGTGTTACTTTTTCAAATCAAGCAAATAAAATACCTGGAACAGGGACACTGTGAGGAATAGGAACACAACCCAGGCAGCCAAAAGGTGCCTGCACAGAGGCCCAACACCTCCCTGCAGATATGACACACAATGTGAAAAGCCTTGGGAGAGACAAAACAATTTCAACACATGAAAGTTTAGTATTTGTTCTTAATTGTGTATTCAGGGTTTTACCTGTTGTAGCATAGTTATAGAACACAGTCATACTTTGCATTACCTTTCTTTTAGAGCTATGTCATATCGAACAGGAAAACAAACGGCAGTGCTGAACACAACCACGAATGTCACAGTAACAAACAAGAAATGAACCATTTCTGTGTACCTTCCCTATTCTCATTTGAAATGACTCTCATGAACGACAATTCTTTCCTTTTACTCAAGGTGCTCTCCTTTGTGAAACTCAGAGTATTACAGAAATACAAGTAAACATTACTGTCCTTGTTTTACAAATAGTCCAAATATGCACAAGATATGAAACAGCTTCTATTTCCAGCTCATCTTAAGTTTATACAGACTTATTTTTGTCCATTTGAAAATTTGACCCGTGCACAACTCACCCTGAACCAAATCCAATTCAGACAAAGACACAAACAAAAATATTTCTCATTGCATATGTTAGAAGTGGCACTTGTGCAAAGAAGCTCGCTGTCATTTCCATTCTTGTCTGTGATCTGCTTCTTAGACCTTTTCAATATTTCTTCCACTGCTACATAATCACTATGCTGAGCTGCTAGCCATCTTCCAGCACCAATCTACCTACTCTTAAGATCACTACACACTGATATCTTATTTTTATTTTAATTTTTGACTAATAAAGAAAAATACCCATATAGTCCTTAAAAACAAGGCACTACGGCGGGGGACATTGGAGTCATGCAGAAGTTATACAACTTCATAACAGTGCAAATGAGTGGTGATGTCTAAATGTTCCTCGATGACAGTCTGCACGTGCAAACCCTCATGTTTGAAGTCAGATGGTCATGTGGCTGTTCTGTCCAACTGTAAGTGAACAGCAAAGACTGAGAACTTCATGTAATACAGATCAATATGTAAGTTACAAAACAATAACAAAGGACATCCATCCAATAAATGTAATTAATGAACCAGCTTGAGAAAATGAGTATCTGTCTGTAGATATTACACAAATAGGAAAATGGAACATTATGTAAACATAAATCACTGCAGATTATGTGTTCAACTACAGTTTCAGGTTAAAAAAGCAAAATTAATATCACCAATCATTCCTATTTGTATCAGAAAACAGATTTTAAAGAGAGCTTTGGCAAAGTGATATATAAATTATACATTTAAAATTATAAATTAGATTTCCCCAGACAATCATGGTGATTCTGCAAATAGTTTCAGAAATAATTCTGGGTAAGTGATTAGCTTCCTAAAGACTTACCAGACAACTTGAGAACAGGAATTTTTATCAACAATGCAATTCATTATATGAGGACTGCTGCATGAGTTGCAATACAAACTCCGTTCTGTCTTAAGCATAATCCAAAATCAAAGTGGACACTATAATCATTGTGGGAGATATAAATGATAGGCTTTTTGCTATAGCATAGAGATGTCTCTTAAAAAGCTGAGATGGAAGCAAAATCTCAAAGATTTAACTAAGCCAGATGCTTGAAACCTAGAACATGAATGAGAGCATGCCAAGAAATTAAAGTCACTAAATTTAAAATACGGCATACACTAGAGACAGTCAATTCCGTGTATGCTGAAGATGTCTGGGATTCCTCAGATACATCTAAACCAATTTGGTTTTGGTGAGGAACAGTACTAATCAAAGCACAAAAAAGACTCAGGTCCATTGGATAGAGTTGTCAGGAAGCAAACACAATATGTCTAAACACCTGGTTTGGAAATGTTTGGTCTTCCATAACACTATTCTAGAAGATAAACGTATTTGCTGAGGCCTGAGATAGAAGGGGTGAGCAATCAGAGACATCCCAAATCCAAAACAAATAACCAATCAGTTAAAGAAATACAAAACCTCCAGCCCCATGTTTTCAGCCACGAGACAAATTCCCACAAAAAAAAATGCAAAAAGTGCAAGATTTTCCTTACATGTAGATCCTGAGTGCAGCGTATAATAAGCAAATTTGGTGGCAGTCTAAGCTTTGACACTGCATTTCAGTAATCAACGCATGTAAAGGACAGTGCATTAAAGCTAAGTGAGCTAGCTCCAAAATTTTGATGTCTGCAGAGCAATACTAGCTCTGTTCCTGAAAAGAGAATAGTAAAATAATTACACACCTTCAGCATGGAAGGGTTTCATTAAAAAGTAAGAAGCAGGAAATAAACTGTTAAAAATGAATTAATAACTGATTTCTTGCACTATAAAGAATCTGAAAGGGATGATGTTGAAAGCAAAATCTGAGAGCAGAACTACAGACTCAATGACACAAGGAGGCAATATCTGTTCTGTTCACATGCCGGCAAAATGCTTCCTCACATCATATTGTCAAGGAGGAACAGTGTGATGCAAGCCCACCTCTCTTCTGTCTGCGTATGTGTATGTATTAAACCACTTTACAGACATGCACTCACACATCTATCTTTGTCTTCTGTCTTTGCAACCTAATTCCCTACAGAATATGAACAAGACTGCTCATATACCATAATTTCCTAGAGAAAGAAAAAACATCTTTTGCAAGTGTCTTTGTTACTAATGCTACTTAAAGAAACATTCGTTTCAATGTCACTAATTTCACTGAAGCGCTGCAATAGCAAACTTCTGAAGATAGAACAATATAAAAAATGTAGACTCAAGTGACAGATGAAGAATTGGGGTGATCTAGAAGAAACAGCACAAAGTGAGCAAAGAGAACAGTGGGTGGATTAGTATCGCGTTCCTGTATGCTTGGGGTCACTAAGATGAATGTGCATGAGATTCTTTTGTCCGTTTGTGCTATAATTTCACACACTGAGAACAAAATTGTGTTCTCTGATATGCTCATAGAAGTCCCTCTGGAATCAGTGAGAATTACACACTGCATCTAAGGGCAGAATTTGGCCCCGAGTCATTAGTTAGAACTCTCTGTTGAAACCCTACAGAGAATAGGGGGTTTCAGAGGACGACGAGGATCAAACTGATGTAGCACACTCAGAGATTTACTCTCACAGGAGACCATCAAATACTCAGACATTCAAAAAATCCCATCTGTAAAGATAAAAATCTTTAGAAGACTAACACACCATACTCGTAGAGGCTGCTTTCAGTTTAAACAGACTTAAGCAGCATTAAAAACAGTAGCAACATAACTGAATGAAAGTTTACAGGAGAAAAATAGCCCGAGATTTTCAGACCTACATAGAAGAGCACACGAACTACTAACAACTATTTTGCATGAAAAAACAAACTCAATGAAAGAAAAATAACTTGAATACAGCCATTGTACCTATGATGCACGTGTTCATAGGCGGCCTTAAATCTGTTGAAGAACTGTTCTGTCCTCAGCTAAAGGATAAGGAAGTTATTTTACCAAAATTTCCTGTTACTTTGGAAGAGTTTTGAGGTGTGTGTACGTATATATATATGTCTGCATATTTAAACATATGTGTATATATATTTTAGTGTAATATCCTATTTTCTGTTCTGAAAGAAGTTCCTATGCATCAATGAATGTAGTGTTTTATATTAAGACCTCTATTACTCATTTTGAGCTTTAAGCAAGCAGTTGATGCAAAAATAATTACAAACAGTATTCTGCATCAAATGCTTTTAAAATGTTAACAGTAGTATTTAGCAATATTATTTGTATTCAGTCCTACCTTCAGACAAATGATTCCCTTCTATGATATGTACAGACTGGTTTATCTCTGATATTTCCAGGGCAATTGCACTAGTCTGACTCTATAAAACAAATCTGTGCTTCTCATCAACTGTAGTAATAAAATTTTCCTTTTGTCTTGATTAAGGACCGACAATACTCCAATTCATACTGGCTACAAAGTAACGGCTTAAAAAAAAATCCACTGTTTAATTCTAAACTCCACTGTATCTGTTGCAGGATAGGCTGGCATTTGCTGTTAAAGCAGAAAATTACAAGAAGGGCCTAATTGACCCTCTTGTGTCTTTGAAAAATCCTGTTTGTTGCCTCTAATTGACCCTCTAGATACCTTTATGGAACAATGAATGAATCCTCGGTAAATAATGGACAGTGATGATTAATAGCCATGGTTTGGCTGGACCTCTGGCTCATGGAGTTGTGCTACTGTATGTTTTTTTATCACAGTACTCTGTACTTCATAAACAAACTATTTCAAGATAACAAATATCTGTAAATAACATGAAAAGTTAAATAAGATTAAATGCTACCTCATATAATGGAATGAAAAATAGAGTTATTGGCATTATTAAAAATGGCTTTCCATCACCATCTTTTTTCATGTTTCAGTAACACCTCATCATATGTCCATGTGCTTGATTTAGAAAGAAAAAAAGTTTACCATAATGGGTCCCCCTCAGAACACATGCTGTATTTCTTTATTACGCATTGTAGCCAATAATAACAATGTCATATTTCTTTCTTTTGACTTTTTATTGCAATAAAAATCTATGCTACTAAGATATTTCTAGATTTGGTTTCATTCTAATGCTGTCAGAAAACATTATGAAAACATCTCCAAATGTCTTTTCTCTTATTTAATAACTCTAATGTCTAATGTTTTCAGGCTTGTCAAATTATAAACACGAATATGTTAAGTTACGCCATCACTCTAAAATAGCACAAAGAAATCTTGCTGTGTTTTGAAAATATTTAGAACTTAGTAAAACAACTGGCTCAATGCCAGTCCAAGAAATCACATGCAGCAACGAATGTTCACATACATCATCTCTCCTACAGCACAATGACATTTGGTGATGCCATTGAAAATCACTTTCTAAAATTCAGCATCCCATACTGAATATGTCAAGAAAATATAGGACAAATCAACACATTCTTGCAATATACATAAATACAATACCAGGAACTTCAAACAAATTAACTTTTCCAGACTTAAGAAATGTAACAAAGATGAGCACTCTTCTTTAAATGCGAACAACATGAGCATGGAATGTGTAAGTTCATTTAGATAGCTGATCCTGACAAAATAGTTTAAGCTCAACCTTTCAAAAACAACCAACCAGTAAAGTTCCACAAGATCCCAAATGAAAAGAAGCATTCCAGGTCTCCCAGTGAAAAAAACGATCACATTTGTCTAGTTTTCTACATCCTAAACTCTCTTGCATACAAGCTGGGACTTGTTGGCCTATTTATGAACCTTTTATAACACTGAAGACAAATGTAGGACCTGAGGTTCAGTACACAGCTTTGAACTGTTCTTAACAACACTCAGAGAACTTAAGTAAACACCACCATATTTTTATCATGGGAAAACTGACTTGACGAAGGTCACACAGAATATCTGTAAATTTAGCCTTTAGCTAACCGCAGATTATCTAAGAAAGATGGGTATTTTGAATTCAATAGCAACAGCTTTCACAGTAGATACCTCAATTCATTGTAATTAAATTGAAATATGAGAAATGTTCCTTTCAAGACTAAGATTAATACAATACATGTTTAATCATGAAAACAAATCTTTGCTTACTGAAATCTGCCCTTCTCTTCAATGCAGTTTAGTTTCTTACAGGCATTTATCCTGATCTCCCACGAGAAGATGTCTCTCACCACTGATTCACTGACAGTTGCCCCCAGTGAAAATGTGAATGCTTTTAGAAAAATTGTACAATTTGGGCAAGTAAAGTTTGATGATGACTGTACTAAAATGCCTACTAATAAGTAATAACTATGGGGAGAGGTTAACTGGGAAGCAAGAATATTTCGTGAGTTCATTGATTTAGTGTAGGTGCAGCATCCTTCAGAAGAATGATCTAAATAAGCAGTTGAAGTCAACCTGTAATTGGTGTTACAATAGGCAGCAACAGGATACGCTATTCCACATGTTTCTGAGTGTTAGATGTATATACCACTTTTCGAATTTCGCAGAGTCACAGAACAGCTGAAGTTGGACAAGACCTCTGGAGCTCATGTAGCCCACAGAGCTCACAGCAGGGTCACTGGAGCAGGCTGCTCAGGACCACGTCCAGTTCGGTTTTGAATATCTCCAAAGACAAAGATTCCACGACCTGCTCAGACTACCTGTTCCAGTGTTTTACCACCCTCAGAACAATAAGTTGTTTGTAATGTTTAAATGAAATTTTGTGTTATTTCATTTTGCGTCCATTTCCTCTCATCCTATCATTAGACACCACTGAGAAGAGTCAGGTTCTGTCTTCTTTACTAAAGCCATCGGATTTTTGACACAGTTTAAATGAATCCAGGAGAAACCTAAGCATAATTTAAAGATGTGTATATGGCCTCATATCCAAAGTAATTTATTCACACATAATTGTCCATTTTACGTGTTTAAGAGTCGTAGTCGCTAATGCAACATAAATGTAGAGTCTTCACATGCAAATTTGAGATGAACTTGCTTCAGACTCTGAAACCTACATTCCAAAACACCCCACATTCAGTGTTACTTGGTTTGTGCAAACAGTAAAATGTGACTCTGTGTGTTCAGTATATAAATACAAACGCATATACTGTATTTGTATGTGCCGCGATTATAAATTATGCTCATTATTCTCTGTCAGCAGGTGTACAGTGTAACTGCGCGGTGTATGCTATGCGCCTGGAATACAAGGCCTACCAGTTGTTTTTCTGCTTATTATTAAAGATATAAAAACTAAGCAGAGAAGCTAATTTCCTTGTTCAAATAGCAGTAAATATTTGATGTGAATTTATGTAATAAGCAACCTTATCAAAATATACATATAATTATACAAATGTATTTACAACTGCTTTTAAAGTTCTTATTTAGTATGATTGAGATACAGTGGAAGACATATATTCTCTAGTGGGACCTTTGTGAGAGTAGGTAGATTCATATAAATTACAACACAATTTACAGTAGGAAGTTGTTTGTCTAAATAGTAGAAAACAGTAACCTTTGTACAACTGGGGTTAAACTAATTCTGCTTTAATGAAAAGCAAAATTTACATTCAGCTTTGTTACCACAATAAATAGGGGTCTTAGTCATCTTCATAGTCATTCCCATTGTGCCTCCATAGCCTCATCTGCTTCCACTAAAATCATGGTATAAAGCACATTTTTCTTTTAATATCAGAGAGAATACAGCAATTCAGCCATTAGGTCTGTGTCAGTGCATAAAGATCACAGAGTATAATAGATGCTTATACTGCAAGTAACTTTTTGTTCTCAATAGCAGACACTGAGCCCAAACATTAGAAACTTGATTCAATTAGAAACCTGACTGCTAAAATACCACATATTGTTTCAGTTATAAGCCTGAACACAGAAATGAAAACTGATTATTTCTCTTCAGCCTTTAAAAATATATATTTAGCTCCAACTATTTTCTCAGAAAAATAACATGGCATATGCACAAATGTTTTCACAGTCGGTAACCCAGAACAGTCATAAATGGATCTCCAGGACTGAAGACTCAATAGTATAATTTTTATCCATCTCTTAAATTAAAAGTTTTTACTTATGGTGATGAAGGTGACATAGTCTGTAGTTCAAGATGTCTGACACTTCCCATTTCAAGGCTTCAGTACAGTTGCTCATAACTTTCGCAAGCTCTAATTGTTCTCACTGAAGTTTCCTATTACAGATGTCCATGTGGGGCACAACTTTTGTGAGAAAGTTCAGCAAACGTGCTTTCATAATTTCCAAAAAGCCAACATGGGAAAAATACATTATTTTCAGAAGTTTCAAAAAATTCTTATGAGTGTTTTCTGGGAAATCTCCAAGCCCCTAAGGCACAGCAAGACCTCATAAGTCACCAATTCCAGTCCAGCATTGCAGGAACAGAACATCTAGCTACTTTCAAGATGCAGTTCGCTAAAGTGACTGCATAGCCGGTGTGGGAAAGCCAGAAGCTCTCTCCGACTATTCTGATATTAAATGCAGGAAATTAGAGCTGTGGCTAAGCCAAGAAAGAGTTAGAGTAAAAGAAAACCAGAACAAAAGTTTCATGGGAAAGAAGAGTGGAACAAAATGTGTAAAAGACTGAAGCTGAAAGAGATAATGTGGGATGGGAAGGACAGAAAGAAGGAGCTGAGAGAAGACAGGACAAAAGAAGGAAAGGTCAGAGTGGGTCCAGGAAAAAGAAATCAGATTTCTGGAGAAAAAGCAGTAAAAAGGTACAGGGAATATCACTTTATTTCAGAAACTGGATAGAATACACAAATCAGTTTCCGCATTGTTCTGATTTCACAAATATTTTAAAAATTAATTAAAATATGTCACTAATCACTCTTTGATGGCTTGCTGAGAAAAAAGCAACCCATTATTACAGCCAGAAGCGATTAATTCAGTTCAAAGGGCAGTGTCAGTACTTCAAAGGAAAGAATCCAACACCTACTAAAAACTCTGCAAGGTTTTCAACCCTTCCCTCCATCTTCCTACCTTCCATTGAATATTAAAATAATGAAGGAATAAAACAAACCCCTTAAAGCTTAGAAAATACCAAATGTAGATTGTTTATCAAACCTTAATTCAGTCCCTTGGTGTATGCAGATTGGTAGAAAATTTGTAATTACAAAAGAATACTTGACTATATCATTTTGTCTCATGTTCTTTTTGTATTAGCCCAGGCGCTTTTAGCTAATTATTCCACTAAACATATGTCATCATTCAATATACTTATCCACGCCTATGTTTCCAGTGGAAACACTAGGAGGATCATATGTAATGATTATGCTAATATTTCTATCACTTCCTTTTCAGCATGCCATACATTACATAAATCCATACATACTGTAACAGGAAACAAGTTTAATAAATAAGGCCTGTTCAGGCAAACATCCTGGACTATCCCCAGATCTCTGCTGCTGTCAAGTGACTGATTTAAGAGATGGACAAAAGCAGACACATATAAGTACAGATACAATGATTAATGGATGATCCAAATTCCCCTGAACTGCATATCATGACTTAATGTGAAACCATGAAGAGATTAAAGGCAGGAATTACATTATCATGAATAATATAAAAAAGTGATATTCTGTTTAAAAGCTTTTGAGTGCAAGTGAGCTGAACAAATACATTAACACAGCTTCCAAAGATTCATTCAGGCTGAATGTTACCCAGAATTTATTTTGAAATAAGCTTTATATATCTCAGATGTGAAGTACAAGTCTATTTGTGACTGGCACTAATGTTATTAGCATGTAGATTTTAATTCTTTCTTCAGTTATATAGAGCTCACACTATCTACACTGTCCTTTTAATAATGGAAACTTCTCCAAATTACATATGAAGTACATCTCAGTGCTGCAGGTACCAGACACACAGACAGAGATAGATACATATATACCTATATCGTTATTCTTTCCTTTTATTATAATTTTTAAATCTGTCTCCTTATTACAGTGGCACAGTAATGTGGCTGTTGCATCTTATTTCTCAGTATTGAATTCATAAACAGGGGTTTGGAAGGCATTTAGTGTTTCATATTATTTCATTCATATCAGTTGAAAATTTGTATTGAAATTATTCAGGCAGTATGTAAAGCTCTTCTATAAATGATAGCTGTACATTAACTTACAATTAAATGATGGTTTTAATGAAATTATAGTGTGTGACAGGTTAACGGACTGATGCTGAAAGGCAAATGTCGAAATGAAGCCAAGACGTTTATTTTCAAACTGACAAATCTTAACTCAAGCATAACATATAGTTCCATTAACATTATAGTTATTACACAAAATAATTTGTTGAAAAAAATATGTAACAGACCAAGCTGCTAGACCGTCAGTAGAAACCCCAAGCTCACTGTGTTCCATGAAAGACAAACCAAGACAACGCCGAAGTGACACACAGGTTTTGTTTAAGACTCTGAGAAAGGACTACAAATCTAGAACCAACCAGTCAAACACCTGCTTTCTCCTTTTTCTCTTAAGATAATGTCTTTAATCTTTACTTTCATTTCCTATTCTCCATACTCAGGTCAAGCCAGCAGCCTCCTCATTGCTTAAACGCATCAAAAACTGTTCATGGGGTCCTGAGTCCAAACCTCTGCTTATTTTTCCCAACCTCTACTGCGCAAAGTGGCAGAAAACTGTTAACATTCGAGTGAGAGATTTCTCTTTTGGAATAGCATCTTTCGATGGCATTAAAAACATCATTCCTACAGCTTCCAGCAAGTTAATATTTTAGACTGTCAAGATATGATCTTCCTGCTATATACAATTTCACATAAGGGAGTGAGATGTTTAAAAGAGCAAAACTCTTCCCTCTGAAAAAATCCTTCTGTCCAAACTGTTTTGCTAAATATCAGCAAACCAGAAAATGTGACAGAATGACCAGCAGGACATGCAGAGGTGAAACTGAGGATCTTTTTCTTGAAACAAACAATGGCACAGGACTACGGTGATACACTGATTTTCAGCATGGCCAGGAAAACATGGAGAAAGAACAGAGGTGAGAAGAATACACCTGTAGCAATATGAGTTCTTCAGTAACTGGAAACAAACCAGACCACTGTAAGGAGAATTGAAATGCTGAAAAGTCTGCCTAAATACCTTATATAATAATAAGAAGAACAATAACAAGAATAAAGGAAACAACTCATGGAGCCAGCTGTGGGACAGAGACCTCCTCCTTCATGTTGCTAGCCTGAACACACTGTGAGTGGCCAGAGACCGACAGTGATTCTCATACAGCAGATGTAAGTTTGCCACTGTGAAATGAGTTACGGTCTCTGTCCAGCTTTTCACATCACAGGCACCAGGCAGGCTCAGGCTGTTGGGGAGGCAGGGAACGGGTAGGGAGGCTTTACCCTTTCACCTTTCCAGGTCAGAATTAAATTGCAGTGCTGGGAAGCCTGCACTATGCTTCAAAAATTTATAGCTGTTAAGGCCCAAAGGGGCTCTTTGTGACCACCTAATGTGACCTGCTACTTAATGCGGACCACAGAATTTCAGCTAGCTACTGCTGTCCATCTCGCACTTTCTTTTCTCCTCTCTCTATATCTCTTTATTAATCTATTTTTTCTGTATTGTTTGTTTGCTTATTTTTTAAGTACAAGGAAGCTTCAAATTCCCCAGCTGCCAGTTCACCATTTTTTAAAAATTACTTAGCTTTCCAAAATCAAAACAAAAGCTTGAAAGGAAGCAGTACACGTGTTTGCCTTGTCGCCCATCTTGTTACCAAATCAATGTCATAGACTGGATAAAAGTAATAGAAATTATATGATCCAAAGCACACTTTAAGTGTTCAGTGTATGTAAGGCATTAGACACTAAAATACAATTTATTTTACAGATTACCTTGAAGTAATTTTCTGTCTACTGCCACCTGAGCTCTAAGAGCTTCCTGCACCTGTAACAGCTACAGACTGGGTTACTGCCCAAAGGAAAGTTTGCCTTTGTTCACCGAGCTGTTGAAAAACTCTGTGAACATTTCTACTGGCTACGCAGATGAACCTACCCACCTGTCCAAGTCATGTCAGTAACATATGAGATATTTAATTAACAAAACAAAAGCAAAACCACGGAAGCTGCATTAGATGCTTGAGATTCTTGTTTTGGCGGAAAGAACTCCATGTACGTAATGCCCTTTTTTTTCATCCATTGAAACCAAGAAACCAAGTATGGTTCTTCCAGCAAGCAAGAAAATGAAGGAATGCCAAGTGGTCAGGGAGGGAGCCAAAAAATCAGATTCCCTAATCCCAGCCTCTGGTACTGTACAGTCTAAAAAGTGGGCCATATTCATCCTGCTTTGTTTCACACACTTCACTAAGGAATGTGAATCACAGACATGCTGCATTGTCTTTTAGAGAATAAATAACCATAGAGGATGACAAAGCCCTTAACTAAGGCACCTCAGTTAAACTTCTAGAAATACACGGAACTAATCATCACTACAGTTCCCATAGCAGAGAACAGTGATTCGCTCGCTCAGCAAAGTTTTGAGGGCAAACGCATCAGAGACCATGGGGTGGCACTGCCAAAGGGTGTTGCAGTAGAATACTTGAAAAAAATCATATTTGTACTTTTTTACTCACAGCCTTTTCCTTATTCTAATGCTGAATCTTCTACTAGGGAATCTGAAGAGATTTTCCATGTAATTGTCACACCAATAGTTACTGCTCTTTAGGTAGTGTATTTCTTCCCTTTTTCACAAGACACTGAGAAGACATGATATTTTAACGAGCAGTCACAAATGAAATCAAAAAATACCAAGGAGCAATTCTGTGCGGCTCTTTGCTACAAGGTGGAATGTGCATGGCAGAACTGTTGCATTCCTGACTAAAGGAGAGACATTTTCTCCATGTTCTTTCCAAGTTCTTCCAACTCTACCCTTGCTCTAAACTCAGCCTATCTTCTGCAAGTTAAAACAGGACCTTTATTAGCTCCACTGCACTCCTTTCCAGCCATGTGCATAAGACCAAGCACAATGTGGCTTGCAAGAACAGAGTGAAACCATAAACATAATGTAGCATAATTCCAAAATGTACAAAGTATAATGATCCCTATAACCTTAAAATGTTAGTAATGTCTCTTGATATTATTTCATCACATGCTAGCTGCTATTTCCTGAAAACTCTTTGAAGGATTAAATACAAACATATGCTACGAACACCCACTGTGTGCTGTAACAAATCAAAACTAACTTCTCAGTTTGATGAAAGTTTCCACAGGGCTCAGAACTGTAAATTAATGTCACAGTGGTAAACTGCTTTGGAAACAGTGAATGCTGCCTTGATGCCAGTCAGTTTCATATTAGTAATATAAGAAGTCTCTATAGTATTTAGAACTGAAACGTAAGTGTCTTCTAAACCTGAATTTTGAGAAATACAGTCATAAAATGCTGTCATCAGCTGGGTTGATGGAAGAGTGCAGTAAAACAATTAACAAGTTTATATATCCAAAATAAACATATCACATGCCCCTGGTGTAAACAAGCAAAAATAGAGATGGATAGGACTCCTCATAAGGATTTAACCAGTCAGTGGTCTACTATGAAATAAACTATATTTTCTCTGAAAATGGCTAGTTCTGGAAGCAGTACTCAGCTAAAGGACTATTTTTCAAAAAGAAGTTTTAATAAATACTTTGCATTATTTGGTGTATTTTTGTTATCAATATTTATTTTTGAATTTACCCTGCTTTGGCGGGGGGCTTGGACTAGATGACCCACAGAGATCCCTTCCAGCCCCTAACATTCTGTGATTCTGTGAAATGCTTGGCCTTATATATGTCCATGAGTTCCACAAGCA
>Ga0181612_176046_pt1 | contig 36591 bp, 15 predicted proteins | sample HoacroProtozoa21_FD_119630 | JGI IMG/M metagenome (GOLD analysis project Ga0181612, IMG submission 119630) | Hoatzin crop microbial communities from Cojedes, Venezuel. Combined Assembly of Gp0051906, Gp0051904, Gp0051908
GCAGATGGTTGGACTCGATGATCTTAGAGGTCTTTTCCAACCAATGATTCTATGATTCTATGATTCTATGATTCTATGATTCTATGATTCTATGATTCTATGATTCTATGATTCTGTGATTCTCTTCAGAAGCAAGCCATGGACCAAGAGAGCAAGACTCTTATGATCCCCCAGCTTTAAACTCAGTATGACATATATGGCATGGAATACCTCACTGGCCACTACTGGGTCACCTGTTCTGTCCGCCTCTCCCTGCAAGTACGACCCTTTTACAACACCTCACTTGCGGGACGTAAAAGGTCTATCAGTGATCTTGGCTGCTATAATAATAACTAAAAACTGGGGCCTTTTTCTGCATTCCTTTCCTACCACTAGCTCAGTAAAACTATAAACTTTAGGTGATACCAGCTTCGGAGTGGACATGTCTGTAAAATACGCAGCTGACTTCAGAAAAACACAGTTACTTACAAGAACTTAGCTGTAAGGAATATTCACTAAAAGAGAATCATTTCTTTTTTAACCAAAACCGGGACATGGCATTAATGGCTAGTGCAGCTCAGTAGGAGCAGATTCATACAGCAAAACAATTGAAATGGAGGAGTTGACATCTGTGCTGTACACATCTCGGAGTTCTTTAGTCTGAATTATTTGTAGTCTAACCTTGGGGATGAAATACTCGTTTGAAGCTGAAGTGTGTTTTCCAGTTCAGTTTTATCTGAGAGAAATCTAGTTCATGATCTCCATTAACCAAGTTACACCAAAGGAGGCAAGAGGGGAGCGCTGCTCTTATCCCACTTAAACCACTACTGTACTGCGCCTCCAGAGCACATCCACAGTGTTTCATGCTTAGTTACCATTCTTAGGTTTCACCTCTAAACTACTACAGTAATTGAAGGAGGATTTTTTTGTGTTTTCAAATATGGTTTACTGAGATTTCACAATAAATGGTGAATGGGATGGTGCAGTAATCACAGATGGATGAAACTGTCAGCTTTCCCCTGTTAGCAGCTTGAAACACTAGCATGTTGGTAACATAATAAATGGATTTTAAATAAGGTATTTAAGTCATAGCTCACCTTTTCAAAAAAGTTGATGGACTGGGCAAGGTCAGCAAATTCCGTGCTAAATTCTGTACACAACCACTTCTCTGTGTCATCTTGTGCATATACACAAAACACGAATAGACTTTAAACTGCTGATGTAGTAAAACTGTTTTCCTAACTCATTGTCAAATGTTTGCCATTGTTCTTAGGTGTACTTTACAAGTGAGTGTTGTTATCTGTTACTGGAATTAAGCTGTTTCTTGGTACATTTTAACAATGAGGAGGTTATATCATGCTGTGTAAGATCTCAGAACAATGATAACTGCTGTAGTTGTTTGAAATGAAGGGATAATCCAGGCAGAAAGCAAGAAATTTGGACTTCTGCCAAAAAGTTAATAGCCTTTCTCTTGAGTGACTGCTATTGAGTTTTCACTGATCACATGGTTAATATCTCAGTTCTATCTCTTCTGAAGAATGCGAGCAGATTTAGAAACTGAAACTTGTCTCCTGAATTGTTCTCTTCAGCCCTTTGCAGAGGCAAACAGCATCAAAAAATAGGGTATGGATTCTCTGGACATGGATACTCTACAAGGAGGATTGTATTAAATGCAGTTTTAAGTTTATAGGTTTGTGACACAGGTGACCCAAGATATTTGTTAGAGTTTAGAATGATGGGAAGAAAGAAAATAAAGTTAAAGTCGTCACAGGAAAACAAGTAGGAAACAGCCAGCATGCATCAGTAACTGCAAATATAATGAGAAAAAGCCAGTGTCTGGAGAATGTGAAGCTGTTTGTCATACACAAGGGAACTCAGTCTGTGTGTTCACTAAGGTAGCCTGAATCAGTCATTCATAGTTGTTTGTTTAGAGTAGCCTGTACTTGGTGCCTTATTTGAATTCTTTGGAATGCTTCTGAGGTTTTCAGAAGTTCCTTTCTCTTGCATAGTTGTACCTAAGGATTTATTACAAAGCTTCCAGATTAGCTTGCACTCCACTCAATACTTACTGTGATCTTTATTGTGTAAATATGACGAATACAGCAACAAAATCCCAGGAGTTTATGAATGCCCAGTTTGTTGCCATATGCAAAACAATTGCCACTGCAAGCCATTTCTTTTGTCGCAAAGCAGCAGCTATCTTTTGTTTTTGAAGATGAGTTGTTGCTAGAGGGGTAGGAACCTAAAAATGGCTTGTTCACCTCATCTATAAAAGGCATGCAAAATGGATGTTAGTACTTGGTGGTAGGATGGCAGGAAGAGGCTCCATTTGTATTATGAACTATCAGGTAATGAAACATCTGTAGTCATATTCATCATTAGACTGCGATGGCATTACAAAACATGAATTACACAACACAGAGCCTCAAAATATGCAGTCCCAAAGGTGTAGAAAGATCAGGTTATAAATCTTGAAAGTCACCAGTTGTGTTCCAGTTCCCATCACTCGTCAGAAGGACATAGCACATGAAAAAAGCTAAGAGTGCATCTAACTAGTCCTGTCCAGAGGGCAGGGATCCTTCCGGCAAGAGATGCAGCTACATCTCTGTTGTTCGGGGACCAAATAACATAACAGTGCTCCTCCATGTTGTAAGTCACTTCCATGGCTCTTTTACTTAAAATGTGTTTGTGACAAGCGCTAGGGAAGCACTTGTCAGACAAGGAAGTCTCTTCCTTTGTGTCCTTTGCCATTTATTTGTAAGGAGAAGAGCAAGGGGTAAAGAAGAGAGAGCAAAAAGCAAATGGCTTCTGTGGCTCAGGAAATCCGTTAACCTGAAGCTGTTACACAGCAAGAACCTAATCAAACCAGTTCAGGTTTACTCCCTTTGCAAAACTAGTTTCAACCTATGGATGTTCTAGCCTGAAAGCCCCAGAATGGAAGGCACCACCAAAGCGCCAAGGCAGGCAAGGAAACAGAGAGACTGGAGAAACAGCCTCCTGCTCAAAGACGAGGAGCAGGAGGGCTCGCAGGAGGGCAGATGCAGTTGCCAAAGTGACAAATAAGAGAGGCAGAAAGTGTTTTTATTGTTTTGTGGCTGTTTCTTGGGCAGCCACGCAGCTGCGGAGGCTGAGGCGCCGGCCGGACGCTCCCGCGACGCTGTCGGCACCATCTCCTGCAAGGCAGCCTGGATGGCTGGGGTGCTGCTGGGTCACGGCTGTCACAGGTGGAGCCGCTGCCAGGGATGACTCCATTGATCCTGAGCTGGACACACCTCCAGGGGCTCCATGGCGGGCTGTGGCACCTGGGCCTGACAGCGCAGCTCCTCAGCAGACGGACCTGCCACCACCCCATGCTGTTGCCCAGGGTGCCCGCGGCTGCGCGCTCCACGACGATGATGGCAGAAGCGCGGACCATGGCTCTCATGGCGCGAGGGGGGATGTTGTTCCTCCTCGTCCTCCGCTGCTTGTCCCGCTTGAGGCTCCTGAGAGGTGCCTTCCTCTTGGGCAGCTGCGGGGAGCGGCTCTGGGGCATCCCACGCCAAGGTGGGCAGCCAGCCGCCCCGCTGCTCCGGCTCCTCTTCCTTCCAGGCATACTTGGCGTCCGAGGGCCTGGCAGCTGGGCGAACTGTGGGCCAGCTGCAGGGGCCCCTGCTTTTATAGGCCCGGAACAAAAGGCAGCGGGGTGGCTGGTGACGTCAGGAGGCCACTGCGATGGCAGATGTGACTGTGCGTGACGCCTGTGGCCAAACATGGCAGCTTTGGGCGGGGGGGGCCTGAGGCCTGAAAGACGCCCAGATGTGGACGCAGGAGGAGGAGGGTGGCGGGGGCTGAGGGCCCCTCTCCTGGGGCCGTATTGCTTGCCTGAGAGCAATTCTGCCAGTGCTGTTGTTCCTCTGGTCGGTGATGGGGCTGATGCTGGTGTTTGCAGGGAATAAGAGCCTGGGTAACTGTGGGACAGGCAACTTCCTGCAAGGTTCTGGGGGTCGTTTTTCTTTTGAACTCATGTTCAAATAAAAGCACTGAAGATGCAGTAGAGACTCGTGTGTCTCCAGTCCAAGCTGCTGCTTTGAGCAGCCCTGGTTGAAGCCCATTGCTCGGGACTTTCTTCAGTGATGTTTGGGTACTGTCAAGGACAGTGGCTGCAGCCCCTCTCGGCCCTTTTGTCTTGTCTGAGCAGCTTCATGGTTTCAGTCTTTTCCTTTTATCTAGCTGGAATTTCTCCTGGGCGCAGTGCCGCTCATTCAGTTTTAGTCCCCAGTCAGGTCCACGCCTGAGCCTTCTACTCTTGATGCAGACCAGAGGCAGCTCCCTCCACCTGCCCTTGTGTACCCCTCAGTATCTCAAAGGCTTTGGGCTGGGCCCACAACAAATCTTTCCTGGACTGTGGAGACCAGGAGGGGCCAGAGGAGTCCAGATGAATTTGCCAACATGCCAAAGAAGAGAGGCTGAAAGCATTTTTACTGGGCTTTTTTTGGTTGTTGTTGTTTTATTGTTTGTGAGTTTTAGTGGTTTATTGCCCAGGCTTGAACTGGAAATGAAACTGCTAGAAGGGACCCTAAGGGTCAAGTCCAGCACTTCTTCCTGGCAGAACTGTAGTCTTCTGCTTTTCGTAAACGTCAGCTGTCACTCTAACATCTTTGTTTGATCTGTCGCTACTTTTTGTGCACTGCCATGGAGTGTTTGGCTTCATCTTGAAGAAGCTCTTGCTCTTCTAAGAAGACTTTGGACACCCAGAGGGGAGAGAGAGAGGGATGAAAGAAGTGCTTTTGCTCAGGGCAGAGCTTCTCAGCCTGGGAGCGTAATTCCGTATTTCTAGGCTTCTCCCAGGACAAGGAGGCAAAGGGAAACGCAGGGGATGGCCTGCTGCTGACCTGGTCTTTCCCCGTGTTGCCACTGTGGTTCTTCGTGTAAGCTGGGCATTCGCCTTTGCCTCAGATGGCGTTGTCCCAGTTCTCACAGGTAAGTCCTGCCGACCTCCAAGGAATCCTCCAGAAGGGGACTGAAAGTGTTTGGACTATATAACAAATGCATTTTTGCACATTGTTCATAAATAATTTTTCTCAATTTTGAGTGACTTTCATGATGAAAACACTCCTGTCATTTTAGAGTAAGCACTTGCATGTGCTTGGTTGCCATATGCTGCCTTTGCTCCTCCTGGGCGGTTGCATCTTGGGGAAGGCAGCATTTAATCTCCGGGCGGAGAGGGAAGATCAATATTTGCATGATGATTCTGTAAAAAGCCTAGGAGGAAGGTCACTACCAAAGGCATATGTGATGGCAGGGTTTTCTGGCTGATGTATGGAGTACTGTTGCTACTTCACTAGTTGGTTTATCTGTTTCGGTTTTTCTTTGGTTTGCAATCAGTCTCAGGTCTTTCTCACTCCAATTTTAACTTTCTTGGGGTGGCCACACTTTGTTACTATTTCTTTTTCTTGATAAATGGTTCATTTGCCTTTTGTCCCTCCTTCTGTTCTGTCCTTTTTTTTCTTTTTTAATTTTTATTTTTTCTTGTTTTCCATATTGCATAAGTGGGTGTCAGCACAAAAATATGATGAATTATAAAGGTGGTATTGCATCTTCGTTGTGTGCCAGAGTCTCCCTTAACTGGCAGTGGTGTTTTGTACCCCGTGAGTATAGTAAATACATGGTGTTTTTTTTTTTTTTTTTTTTCACTGAAACTACTAAAAGTCAGCTATGTGAAGCAGTGGAGAAAGGGGAGTAGGGAGGTGACTGGCGACTGTGGCAGAAGGGTTATGCTAGAGTGGGTTGAGCTGCAGGAAATGTTTCCGCAGGACTCTCAGTCTGGGTTGGAAAGATTACTTGCTTTAGAAATCTGAGAACCACTTGGACCAGTTTACTGGATTTAGATAATTTTAGTTCTCAATATTAGTTAGTCAAACTTTCATTGTAATTATATTAGTAATGTAGTATTTTAAGAGTTGGTGGGAAACCGTTACTGCACATGTCAGTGTGAGATTTGCTTTGCTCACAGAGATTCTGTGAAATCAGGTTAGTTCATCAGTCACCTACCTCACTGCAAAAGTAGGAAAATTTTGTCCTTTACCCCGAAATAGGGAGGTGGTGCTCCTGTCTGGATTTTTTTTTTTTTCCTGAGTGAGTGAAGCAGTAATTCTCCAGTTCACAGGTCTCCAGAGTAGTAGCATGCACACCTTTGCCTGAACCATTTTCCTTTCCCTGAGCAGCATGTTGTTCTCTTCCTGAATGCACCATACCCTTCTTCCCTGAAGCTCCCATTCTGCTTGCTCTGGTGGAGATATTGCACATTACTAAGTTGCATGTTGTCACGGCCTCAGTGCAATTTAGTGTGTGCGATACTTTCACATGAGTGCATGCACACGGGTATGGCTGTGGCTTAAAGTTACTGCAGCTTTCAATTTGGTGGGGCCTAATTACATTGTGAAATGGTCTTAAACCCAGATCAGTATTTTGAGTGATGCCTTGAAATGTGTTAGTGGAAGTTTGTTCTGTAATGCCAGGAAGATGAGTACTGTTTGTTTTCAATTTGAGAAGGGTTATCATTATTTGCTTCATTTTCTTCATTTGCCATGTACACCTCGATTCTGATCAGATTTTTCATTGGTTATATAAAAGTTACTTCAAATGTTAGGTGTTTCTAAAGAGGAAACAGTAAACATATCCTGAACTGAAATTTGCCAGCAAGTCAAAGAGAGATTTGATATTGAGAAAACCTGTGGTGACTTGACGGCTGAAATAAGTTCTTACTGGTTTTTCAGCTTTTATTTATTAACATTTAAAGAGATCTGAAATGAAGTACCATGCAAACAAACAAATAAACAAAAAAATCTCAGCTCTTTAAGCATCTAGCTGGTTTGCTGTGGCATCTCGGCGGTAATGATGGAGAAAATGAGATGGTGATACAATTCCCACAGAAAACAATGATCTTCCAGCATGTTAAGCTAATGCTTAGAAAAAGCAAGATGTGTGATCTTGTTTATTTTACTGCAGCATTAATAATGTCTTTCAGATTAATTTTTCAAAGACAAAATGTTAACTGGTTATGTTTTGACTGAATTTTTGCATGCAATGTATGTTCTTTAGTAGCAGGAGAATCTCTTGCAGAAATCTTTTGTCACAGGAATGCGTTTAACAGGACCTTAACTGAAATTTTGTAAGCTCTACTTATGTTGTATGTTACAAGATGGGAATAGAATTGAAAATTATTCTCTCTTAATGAAATAATTTCCCAGTCTAAAACTGGGAATAACAGACACCTAAAAAAATATGTGGAAGAAAGGGAAGCTTCAGTTGAGTTACTGGAAAAAAAGGTAGAATGTAGTCTATAGATCTGGAAGAGATGCTGCAATGTTTCAGTACTTTTGCAGAACCAAACTGACAGTAAATGTAACCTGATTATCCCAGTGGGATAGATAGTAGTATTTGTTGCTGATGGTTTTAGTAGCAATAGCCACATGAGTCGCTCATACCACTGTTTTAGTCTTAAATATTCTCCTATATGCAAAAACAGGATTTGTCTTTGTCTGTATTTCCTTTTTCTATCAAAAATGCTTGTTCTTATTAAACACAACTGTCTGTATATTGCTTCACGTACACATGATTTAAAAAAGTTATTCGAAGAGTAATTCAAAGAAAAATAGATATTCAAAGCAAATTTCAGAAAATAATTGATTTGCTCATGCTTAATCTTTACTCTGCTTCCAAATTTACCTGAAACTATGAAAAAATGTTCATGATTGTACACGCAGAATTTGGGTCAAGCATGTCACAAAGTCTGTAGCAATTTTACAGTTTACTACCCCTAATTCACGAGGTTGCATGAGTGCATAATGTGATGCTGAAACAAACAGATCAGTTCAGTACACTGTGCAGACTGGTATAGCATATTTTGAAACACATCGACAGGTTATTGGGGGCTTCCTTGGCTTATATCAGGCAGTGCCAGTATTCTGCCGTTTGTTTCTTGCACATTCCAGGTGGCGCGTTCTGTGTGTTCTAACAGCAATTTCTCTTGGTGCGTTTTTGTAGTTTGATTCTGTGACTGTCCAGTTTGTTTAAGACTGAAGGTATTGGTAAACACGTAGAGGACGTGGGTTATTGTGTCTGTGCGTGGGCAGGTTTAAACATGTAAGCAGATTTGCACGCAAGCTTTAAGAATAATGTAACTATGTTGCATCTTAGATACTAATCCTTTAATTAAGTATGACACGTATGCAATTATGTATATATGCTGCTTTTTGTACAACACCAACTTTTTAAAGAAGTTATTTGTATGTCAGAATTTACGATCTTTATTTGTATGAAAGTTCATCCCTTATGTGGCATAGACTGTATCAGTAAAAACAGTGACAGTTATTTGCATCTGGAGTTCAGCTCAGCCAGTTAGTTTTTCTCTTTGCTTCTAAGGCAGGCCTAGTAGCTAGCTTGGAGGGATGGAAGGACAAGGGTTGCTGAAAGTATTGTTAAATTATTAAATATTTAGGGAAAAGATCTTCTATCAGGCATGTCTAAGAATAAAGGGATACTATGAGAATTACTTTTAGTATAACATATTGCAGGATTCTATGTTTGCATAGCTAATAATTCTTCATGTGTGTATTTAAGGTTGCAGTATATATTGTTATAACCTTAGTTAAATTTCTGCTATTTAAAATTCAGATTTAGTGTAATGTAAGAAGACAGCATGAAGGCTGATATAAAACTTAAGGATTTCCTGACATTTTAGGGACCTAATATGACAGGTTTAGCTTTTTGCTTTTTTGTCATCTTAGGTCAAATTATAAGGTCAATCCATTATTTATTCTGTCTACCAGCATAAGCAATTGAAATACTCTCTTCTCCGTGCTTGTGGTTCATAACTTTATAATAGTAATAATCTGAAGAGACTGGGAGTTTCGTAAGGTAAGGCTGCAACAGATCTTGAGCTTTATTTATTTTATTGAGTCCAGCTAGCTGTTGCTCTCATTCATGAACTTTTCAAGCTAAAATGGGAATCTAAAAGTATTATATCCTTACAGGCGATCTGGAGAATAATAAATGTTCAATGTACAGTGCCAGTGCATGCCAACTGCTAAGAAAGGCTTGAGTAAGGCTAAAGGGAAGACTGATTGCATAGCTAAACAGCAAAGTAACAAAGGTCACAGGAAATGCGGAACTATCCTTTAAAAACAGGAGGTTTTCACTAAATTAAGAAAACAGAAGGGTCATAAACTTCGGCAGATAGAAATAGACCAGAAAGCGGCGGGGGATGACACACAATGACAGTAGTTTGATTCATTTGCTCAAAGCTCCACAAAATGCTATTAAACCAAAATACAGCTTTTCACATGCAGCAGGAGCAGGAAGCCCTCATGGAGGGGGGATGAGGGATGACAAGGAGCACTCAGTAGCAACAAGGCTGTGGTGCAGGAGGGGAGGTAAATTGGTGCTGCATTGTTCTTTGCTGTGAAGGTAAGTGGAGGAGTCACATTGTAAAACCCTTCTTACAGATAAGCTGCAGCTGAGTCCCTTGGAAGTTAATGTGACTGTAGAAGAGTCTGTAGAACAAACAGACAAAATGAGCGATAGCAAATTGGTGAGAGTGGATAATATTAACTCAGCAAAGAAAACTCGAGGACAAAATTTAAAAATTGAAAGTTCCAGGGAGCCCGGGAAGCACAGACGTGTAAGCTGGACATCAGTACTGTGCAGCTTAGTAGGAACTGAAGTTAAGGACATACCAGTACCTGGTGAATATGATTTAGTTGCAAAGAATCAATGGAATTTTCACAGAGAGAAGTTCTGCCTTACTCTTCATGGTTTTTGAAGTGGTCAGCAAGCAAGAGCATTAAAAAGTTGATCTGGCTGCTAAGTTCTACTGAAGTTTCATTAACGCTTTTTACAGCATCTCTTTCCAAAGACTTTCAAGGCAATTAGGTAGGGATGAGATAATAGAGAAGGTTTCTGCATGGATAAATAATCAGTTAAAAAGATAAGAAACGGAGGACAGGAGTAAATGATGGTGTTGAGGTAGGGACCTCTACCGTTCTATCTATTCATAGTTGTCCTGGGAGAGAAGTAGAGAGGGGCACCTCGCTCATGCTGCAAAACTGTTTGAGCTAGTAAGGATGAGGACTGATTATAGACCTGCAGCAGGATTGTAGACAAACTCAGACGGCAGCAGTGTCTGGGGAATAAAATGACTGATGAAATGTAGTGTAGATGAAAGTGATGCATGCGGGTGAAAACCAGTCCTAACTTCACACATAAACTGATGGCCTCTGTGCTGACTGTTACTGCTTGGGAGCTATGTTTTCAGGTAGGCATGCTAGCTCACTGCTTGGTAATACTTAAAGACATCTGCCAGTCACATCAAACATTAAGATTTGTTACAACAGACATAGACAACAGAAAGACAGAATATTACTCTCATTATATGCATCTACGGTTTGCCTGTACCCCGAGTTTCTGTGTGCCATTCTGGTTCCTGCATCTGGGAAAGCGAGGGCAACAGGGCTGATCAGAGCGATGAAGGTATGCAGCAGTTTCTGTATGAGCTGGTTAGGACTCTGCAGCCTAGAAATTGAATGTTACACAACTGAGGTTTGCAAAATCAGAACCTGTGTGAAAAGGATGACTGGGGTCAGACTGTTCATGTTCTCTTCCAACATAAAATCTTGGGATCATCAAAAAGCAAGCAGGCAGTTTTAAAAAATAAGAAAGGTACGTTGGTTCATGCGACAGGCGGTAGACATGGGGAAGGTCTTGCCAAAAAATGTTGGAGTTGCAGCAACTTGCAAGGATTGGACAGGGCTAAGAATAGGTATTAACTGAGGATTACTAAGTAGACAGCCAGCATCAGGTTCATGATAGCTGCTGGAGTAGGTGGAAACAGAGACTAGAATAATGTTCAACAGGACTGTTAAATGCATTTGTCCTATTTCTTTTGTTCTCTTAGTGTCTGTTTCTGGCTTCTACTGGAGATGGGATGCTGGCTAGACAGACCTTTGATCTGAACTAGTTTGACTTTCTGTCTGTCAAGTTTCAAGATCCATTTTAAGAATAGTTAGGTGTTGCACTTAACCATTGTGGTCTGCTCGTGATAAAAATCTGGAAGTGTTAGAAACAATTGATTCAGTAATAACTCTTTCAAATATGTTTCTCAGGAGAATCATTGTAGGTTTATGTAGTATATATGACCAGGCCCAAATAGTCATTCAAAAATATTCAAAGTATTACAAAAAAATAATCAGATGTAGGATTTCTTACAAATGGACTACATGTTAGTTGTTCTTTTTCAGAGAATGTAGATGTTTCTCTGTTAGAGAAGAAAGCTGGTTTGCTGCTGAGTCCTTCAGACTAGTTCCCACTGTTTAAAAGTCTGAAGTTTTGATTCAGTCACTGGAGCCCTGTCCTGCCTCGAGAAGTGTAATATTAGCGTCAGGTACACCGTCTCAAGGACCTATACTTTATTCAAGGCGATATCACTTTGTCTGACTAGTGTCATTAATAGCCTCTGTATATTGGAGCTGTTACCTCTCTTTGTTCAGTTGTACCATTCCTAAGGAGAAATTCATTTCAACAGCAAAACTGTTGAAATCTTGTCGTGGTGTCGTCTCTGAAAATTATTTGCATATTTATGTTGTTCCTGAGATGGTCTTCCTCTGCCAAGAAACACTTACTGCCACTTCTGCTTTATTCATAGCTGGAGTGTATCTTAGCGCTCTTTGCTTATTTTCATGTGTAATTTGAAATGGAAAAATAACGAGGGTCTTTTTTACTCCTAAAAGAACAGAACCCTTACAGAGAGGCAAAGAACAGCTTAAGATTTTTTTTGCGAAAGGACTTCTTGGAGTCGTTTCATTCTTCAGTGTTCTCCCAGTGATCACTTAAAATTTGGGGGATCATTGTGGAAGAAGAATGCTTCAGTCCTCTTTAAGATAATAGCTGTCCTTTGATTGTCAGTGGTAGCTTGTCTTTTGCAGTGGATCCTGGTGGTGTCTGAAGGAAGAGAATGAGTTATTTGGCTTTCGAAGTGAATGGTGACAGCAGCTGTTCGTTTCAGCTGGGATAAGACAGCACTGTCGTGCAAAGAAGAGTTCCTGCCCTCCGGCCGTGGGTGTGCTGGCTTCTTTCCTGGTGGGAACGCAGCTATCTATGCCACTGCTCTGTGAGTTGGATGGGGAGTAGAGAGCTGAGCTAGTTAGTTAAAACTATCCCAGCGAAAAATAGTTATTAGCGGAGTTCAGTGTAAAAACCATCGTGGCACATAAAAGAGACCGTGCTGGCAGGTAGACAGAGCAAGGGTGGTCTGGGGCAGAAATTAAATGCTTGAGAACAGGGGAATGGGAGGGCTGTTTTCTTGTGGCAGTTCGGAGTTAACCTGATTTGAAATAAATTGCAAAACTTTGCTGTGAAGTTTGGAATGCATTGCATTTGCTTTTATACCTTGAACCCTCTACTTTTAAGATGTAAAGGTTATATTCTCAAAAGAAGTTGAGTAGCTCAAGTTTCTTAAAACATCGTTTTGAATGTCAGCTCTGTATACAGGAAGATTTTGCAACAAAGATACAGTACAATCTTTGTAATGTCTATTTAGAGAATATGGGAAAATACCAAACATCAGTGATGTAAAGCAGACGATGAAAGAGTGAAACTGTCTTTTTCTAATAGTATTTTTGGCTAAGGGTATTCCTGTTATCAAACTTGCATTTTAATTGGGTTGTAAACCACTGTATGGCTTGTAAAATGTTTGTAAGGTATTCAGGTAAATGCTAGTTCTTGTAAAGGTTTCTGAAGACAAATGTCACTTTTGTCTAGTTTTGACTCTTATCGCCATTCAGCAGCCAGGGTCAATGTGCCTTTATTATAAATTTAGTACAGTAACCAGTAAATCTCTCTTCTGAACTTACGATATTCTTACTCTAATCTTTCTGGAAACTCCACTTCTCATCATTTCAGCTCTTGTTTCCTCCAGGGCTCTGAGAACAGTGAGATCTAGAAAATCAAATTATCTCTGAGGTCAAAAAGTGCTCTGAATTGAAGGTGGAGGTATGTTCTGCATCCCAGGAGTCTTCACTTTTCTCCCTCTTTCAACTGGGGTTGTTGCAGCGTTAGGTTGGAATTTCGGACATTTCACCATGTCACTAATGGTGAACAGACCTTGCCTGCAGGCTCTGTGAAGTGAACCTGAATTCCAGTGGACATACATTTAATGTAAACTTCAGCAGAAGCAAAGGGGAAGGTGTAGATTTTTTATGGCAAGTCAGTAAAAGAGGGGAAAAAAACCCAAACAAGAAACTCCGCAAAATCCATAAAATAAAAAAGTGGCACTTTCCCTTGTGAAATCTACAAGCAAATGCCCTATCTTTGAGTGAAGTAGAAAGAGCTTTAAAAAAAAAAAAATTTAGGCCAGCTATGCAGAAATATATGACAATTTGACCAAAGTTTCTTAATTTTTAATCTGAATAATGTGAAGTATGCCCTCTGATTTTTTTTTTTTATTTTACATGCTTTTCAAAGCTCAGTAAAATGGAATATGTATGTCTAAGTATGCCATACACCAGATTGCCACAAAGTGCTTATAAATGACACATTTGCAGTTGACAGCTCTTGCAGGTAAAGTGGTTCATCCAGATACAGTGCCAAAGTGAGACATGAACAGCAATTGAATTTTCTGATTTCTGAAACATATGATTACTCTTGTATATAAAAGAAAGCTGTATGTATGCCAGTAATGCATTAAGAGATGAAATTAATTTACTGTCATAATTTCACAAGGAAGGTCTGCATTTTACAGATGGTATTAAATCCGTTCAGCATTTGTACTAGTATACCACATCATCTTTAAGATCTGGTATCACAGAAGCATGGTACCTGAAGCATACTGTTGGGGGAGATTATGGGTAGTGTTTTCAGCACTATTTTTTTAGCTGCCTTAACCATGAAGTCAAATGGATGTGAATTTCTAGAGACTTTAAGATCTGATTCTTAATTTTTCTGACAGAAGTAACAAACATGAGGCTTCAGAGACTTTAGGGTTCTTCTGGGCCACACTCACCACAAAGTAGGATCTGCTGTGCTTACTTCCGACTAGTTGAGGCAGACACAAAGAAAGGTGAAGGAGAGGAGGAGAACGAAATTTGGTATTGCTTCTTCTCGCTTCCTGCTTGACCACTGGCACCTCACAGCTTCTCAGCACTGTGGGATGCCTTCTCCTTCCAGCTTGTTAGTTGTGTGCTAAATGTAAGGAGCTAGAGGGATGCTATACTGTGCTACAGTCTTTCAGCGGTATATGCTATTTTGCTATTGAAATGGAATCATAGAATCATTATAAATTACATATCAACTTGCAGAATGGCATCACACTAGGACATACCTGTTGGTCTGTGATTGACTTTTGTGTTATTTTACTAGTGTATCTGTAATGAGTAATGGACTTAACAGTGTAAAATTTTCTTATAAGCTGCCTGACTATATCAGCAAAAGACATGGCAGAACTTAAATGAAATTTGAATAAAATTAATCTGAAGATAAAATTTATGCTTGTCTGAACTGAAACGTGAAAACTGTGTAAATTAGAATGGCAGTTTCGGATGCTTTCTTGTGAATGAGAAACCGTTCTGCGGTTACTCCTAAACATAGTTAAACTCACAGCAATTAATTCTGGCTGTTGGAATAATTTTTCTGGGTTGTTGTCTCTCTTTTGGTTACCATAATAAGACTGTCTTCCCTTCTTTTATAGTCTCTATGGGAAAATCTAAAATGATTGCTTGTTTAAAAAGTCTTTCCTGTAGTTGCAAATGGATATTTTCATTCCAAATGAAGTTGATACTTCAGATGGCTACCTTGAGCCAGAGGCCTGCCTCCCCTCCTGTATACTGAAGAAGTTGTTAAGACCTTGTTAATTTTGCTGCAGTACAGCCAACACCTTTATGGGAAAAATAAGGAGATACTTCAAGGACGGTTTTAAAATATTTTTGACAACTCAGATGTATTTATGCCACAGTTCCTATGCGATTGATAAGAAAAAGACTTACTTAAAGACTTAATTGTAGCATGTTAAAATCTGGGTTCTTGTAGATGCTATTAAATGTTTAGATTTAATGCTTTCTTCTAACAAATAATTCTGGATATGTTGGGGTTTTTTTCTTTTTAGTTTTTTTTTTTCAGAAATTGTGAGATACCTTCTTTACAGTGCAAATGGAGTTCTATCAGAGAGGTCTTAAGATTTAAGACACCAACAAGGCTGAGGAAGTTGGCTTGACAGAAACATAAGGGTTTAGTGGGAACAAATGTATCTTTAGTGCAACCAGGAGAAGTGATGGGGTTTGTTGCACCCTCGTGATCACTGCAGCACAGATAGCACTTCATCTATGGGGGCTTCCATTGCCAAAGACCCTGTTGTAATTGTTCATGTTCTACATTCTTAAAGTCCAACCACAGATAACTTGCATGTGTGGATTAAAGTGGTATTTATCGGTCTGTTTTTGTGAGGTATCCTTAAATAAAATATTGATAGATTAATTATTTCCCCCCTTTCTAGATGAGGTTTGTGCTTGATGGTTGACAGAATCAGTTTCAATTAATGCATAGGTGCTTGTTACCTAAAAATTATGCTCCTTTGATATCCTCAGAAAAAGCAGACATGAATTAAATGTCACAGAAAATACAGAAAATTAAGTCTTTTGAGTAGCTGAAGTATGAAAACATCTGAGTTTTCAATGCAAACTCACATTTAGCATTCTTTAATATTACACAAGTTTATCTAAACTGCTGAGGATTCAGGCTCTTTTCACTGAGGCCACCACATATGTGTAAATAATCCTTCCCCTTCTTCACGCACCACATGACATTTGTCTGTCAAAGGTTGGATTTCTTATTTCAGGTCATTCTTTAAAGCTGGCATTTTTCCGTATTTTCCCTATCCCTCTTTTTCGGGGGAGCGTGGCTGACAACAGCTGTTTCGGTTTAATCTGTTAAGAGAATCTCACATTTTGAACAAGTGTTGATGTGTGAGGTTTATTGTGCACTCGTAACTTCCAGTGGGTGAATTTTAAATAAGATCATTTTGATTCAGGAGTCATTTGGGAATCTATGCGTGCATTTAGATAGGAAAGGAGAGCAAAATTATGCAAACTGCCCATGGAAATAATAATGAGGATAGTGCCCAAAGAAGCAAAAACTGGAAGTCTTGGAATTCTTGCTGGTAGTTTGGAAGAGAAGATTCTACCTAGTAGTTTAATAGCAGAGAAAATTTATTCTCTAGAAGTCTTTTTTGACTCAACAGAGGTAGAAACTGCTCTTAGAGGCTTTAGTTCCAGAAAGGGCCATTTTCTGTGCAGGCTGTGTGTGTCTTCAAAATGCAGTGAAAATCTTTCCACTAATCATCTGGCTCCATGACTTCTGTTGCATGTCTTCCTGTCCTCTCTGCACTCCTGCCAGGGTTCCCAAAACTGCAAAGACACAAGCAGTCTTACTAAAAGCATGAGATGTGAAATTGGAAGTTAACATCAGCAAACTTTGCATTTGTCTGTGCTAAGAGGGTGTGTGTGCCACCACTGCTGCAATGATGTTAACTGTTACCACTGTTCTGAGGAGAGGAACTCAGGTATAGTTTGGTTGTTTACATCCGTGCTAAAATAGTGGTTTCAGGAAACTTCATGCCATTCTCAAATAAGGGTGAAAAACTGGCATAATACAATCGTGGTATACCAGTTTTAGAGTATAATTTTTGTGATTGTGGTCCTAAGGCACAGGTTTCAGTTCAGTTATAGGATACTCCACATGTGTAAGTGTGCTAGTGCTGTAAAAATGATACAGCGCTTAGCTGTCTGCTGTCTCTTGAAGCTGTGGTCACACTTAAGAGAGGAGAACTTTGTTTCGTGGCCAGCAAGTTGGGTGTAGATTCAGCAAGACTGAGTTCGATTACCAGACTTTCTGTTTGTTTTTTAGTAATGTAACCTAGTAAGCAACCTAAAAGCTAGGAATATAAAGATACTGAGGCTAAGATACTGTAGTGAATATGAGATGCTCTGTTACTTTCATCTGGAAAGCCATGTAAGTGTGTAGTAAAGTAAGAGTTTAAGCAGCCTATTTCACTTCACAGACCAGTGGTTTCAATCCAATGAGAATGAACAGGTGTAGGGATGTAAGCAGATAAAGAAAATGAATGAACAGGTAGAAGTGGAAAAGGGCAAAGAAAAAGTTTGTACGTAGAATGGTACTGCTTCTCATAGATGGAAGGTTATTTTTGATAGAGGATGTGGTGTGATGCTTGAGCAGTTTCTTTCAAGAAGTTTAGCCCTGGAACCCATTGTACAGTAAAGCACAGTCTGGGGTTTTTGTGTCTAAATGTCTCAAATGACAGATGTGATGGATGCTTGTTCTTTTCATAGGGTACAAATGCATAAAGGGTTCAGTGTTAATTTTTGAGTTGTGTTATTTGTGGTACTAATGGCTTTGCAGTTTTTTAAAGCAGCTTGTGTGTATCTTTGTAGTTCCCAGAATCTTATTGGCAATAAAATTTAACAGAGTATCTTTGATTGTTTTAGAGGTGTATTTGATGCTTCCCTCAAAATGGCTGGGTTCTATGGACTCTACACTTGGCTGACTCACACTATATTTGGGATTAACATAGTCTTCATACCATCTGGTAAGAATTTGAACAATTGTAATTATTTATAGATAATATTATGTAATTCTTTATTGTACAAGATCAGTAGGGTTAAATGTTGCTGATAAGATTGGTTCTTGAAGTTATTTTTAGAGAACACTAAATAAGAAGCTGGCAACTGTCAGAGTTGCATAGGCAACCTTAATATGGTTGATTTGTGCAAATGTCTTAAGACAGTTTCTAATTACAGGATTGACAACTTTCTTTTATCGTAACACGTGAGTCTATTGATAAACTCAGTATATGGTATGGACTTAATGAGTAGCTAGCTATTCAGAATTTTTTTCTTGATTTCCTGTTCAATATGTAACTTCATTTTGATTTCCTGTTTATTGTTCAAACCCGACTATGAAAATACTATGACAAGTTTCATACTTTTGTGATATGCATTGTGGTTCCAAAGAACCTCTTAACATGACTGATTCTTTCAAGTTAAATTTAGACTACTATAGATCTAATTATTCTGTGATGATTGTACAGCTTTTCATAGCTCTTACGTTCAAAATCTTTAGTTCCAGCTGTGAATGTGTGTAGCACTGCTGTAAACTTATTCCAGGAATGTTTCAGGATGGCCATGGGTAGGATGGAGAGAAGTCCCTGATCGCTGTCTTGCCTCTGAGCCTTGCCTTTTTCTGTTTTCACGACACATCTCCTGCCAGCTATTTTACTTCTCCTGTCTGTTTCTTTTGCTGGATGTAATTCTTTCTCCCTTCTGTTCATTCCAAGCCTTTCCAGGTTTTAACTTCATTCTGCCTGCCTTGGCTTTTTTTTCTTCCATAGTTGACAGGTGCCTACTTTTTGAGATCCCTAAATGCAGGAAGATGTGGTATCATAAAAACGCACTGTAGAGTCATCCTGCTTATTCTCAGACTGTGTTACCAGCCTCTGGTTTTCTGTTATCTCTGGTTTTTCTGTTGATCTTAGCTTTAGAAAAGGCTGAACAGTTTTCACTGAAAAATCTTCTCCTGTGTTCCTCTTTTGCCTCTCTTCCTCCTAAAAATAATAATAATAGTAATTAAAAAGAAGTTGTACCTTCACATGTGAGGGAACAAAAGGGGAAGCTATAAAGCAACAAAACCCAGTATAATGGGAAATGACTATATTATAAAGTGCAGCTACCTTAGAGGCATTCGTTGTCATTAGACCTGCTCAGAAGATAATAATTCTTTTTCTTCCAGCTACCTGCAAAATCTTAGAAGTTTCTGCTTTGTTTAATGAGACTGAAAAAGAGAAAAAACCTTAATTATTTTTTGTATTATGTTCATTCCTGTTACATTAAATTAGAATGACAGCAGTACTGTATCACTTTAGATTACAGTGGATATTTGTATAATCAGAAGGATGTATGCCTGTGTGTACACGTGTGCATACAGAAATACGTCTGGTTTCTCACAGTACTACCCACTTTATTATGGTTGACTGCAGGAGATCCAGTAAGTTACAACGAGGCTTCTGCTTGTATGCTTTCTTGCAGACAGTTGCTGGTTTGTAGTTATGGAAAAGTTTGAAATGTGCATGATTGGTATAACTTCAAATTTTTCTGAACTGGTGCCTCTTTTGGAAGTATCTCCTTATGACTGACAGTTGGTGAAGCTTTTTGGTATGGGGAATAGTGTAACTTTCTTTTTTTTCCTAAACAACAGCTACAAAACATGAGAGCCTTATGTGGCACTTCTTCAGTGTCTTATTTACAACAGCTGATAGAAGTGGGACTACTGGTGTGGCAAAAGTGCCAGAATTTAACTTCAAATAAATTTGTGAAATATGTTTCTCTGGTCTTTTTCCCACCTCTGCTTCTGTGTGTTCTAGCATTAGCAGCAATCCTTGGAGCAGTGCCGTTTCTGGGGACGTACTGGGCAGCCATCCCTGCAGTCCTAGATTTGTGGCTTGTGCAAGGACAGGGATGCAAAGCCATTTTGCTCCTGGTTTTTCACCTCTTGCCAACCTATTTTGTAGATACAGCCATTTATTCAGATATATCAGGGTAAGTACACTGCAGACTTTTTAAAGTTAGTATTGTAAAAATGCTTAATGATCATTGATGCCTTTAAACTTATATTTCTGAAGCGTGCAGAACAGTATCTTCAAGCACAGGAGCAGGTGTAGTGATACCACCTCACAATAAGAAGTCTTACTGGCCTAAGTGCCTTTACTTTCCCAGGCTTCTTTTCTGGGAACTTTGTCACTTCAGAGGGCTTGAACTCGTTCTCCAAGTCAGCAAAATAACTCTTTCGGTTGATAATGTAATTCTAAGAATACCTTTGCTATTTATCTGGTAATTGACTAAAGACGTGTAGCATTTTCATTTATGTCATCTAATGCCAGATGATACCGCAGAACAAACAAGAAATCTATGAGCCAGTTAGACACCTGTAAAAAATACTGTAATTTTTCAGAATGGATTGTGAGAATTCTGAGGATTTTTTTTAAGCCAGCCTTTGTGTTGTGTCACCATACCCCAGTGTGAAAATGTTTTGATTATGGATTGATCTTTAAATGCGTTAAGACAGATGAAATTGCAAAACTGGAGATAGGCTCCTACTGAGACAGTAGCCAGTGCTGTTTTCCTGTTGTGGGAGGTAGGCACAGATGTCTTGAAAAATCATGCTAAGTGTTTGGCTGCCTCTATTGACTTGAAGTATCTGCAGGTTTCAGTTCTGAGTGTGTACACAGGGAAACAAACTCCAAAGTATGGAGACAAAGTCAGCGTCTGCAGTTGTATCTGGAATGCAGCTGAAATGTCCACTGACATTTTCTGCTGCTGAAATATCTAGTGAATCCCTTTATGCAATTCAGATTAGAAGGTAAAGCAGCACTGTTTAACAGAGCTGGCAAAGATCTGAACTGCCAAGTTTTGGCTGCGCAAAACATGTTCACAACCACATACAAAATCGATAAAAAGCTGTACTCCTCTAGTCACTTCTTACATCTTGGTCATCATAAGTAATCCTAGTAAACTGTTTGAATTGATAACTTCATGGTCCAGACTTAGTTACATGCTGGTACTGTCCCTTATTTGTGCTGATTTTTATTAATGTAGAATAAGGACTTTAAGTGTTTCAGTTCTGTGTTAAGGTAGAAATTAATATTTTTGTTCACCAAATATAACTGCACTGAACAGAGAACTTAATGATAATATTCGCAATATTAAAAATAATTTTCATAGGCTCTGGCACTAGTTATTTTGTATGAATTAAAGCCAATATGTGAGGTATAATAAAATTACGATGTTTTTCCAGCAACAAATTGTGGATAAATTAAAGGCTAGTAGCTATTTAACCAGCCAATAATTCTTCTACTTATTAAAATACATTTTTTTGACTGTAGGGGATGCAGGCTCTGTTTACTCTCCAGAAAATATATGTGGCAGGAATAGGGTTTCTGATGGTGGAGCAAAATTGTATTCTTCCCATTAAATAGAACAGTAAGCATCATGCTGTCTTACAGATTAGATTAAATCTATTTGAAATAGCTATAATTAGGTTATGCAGGGTTTTCCAAATGCATTAAATTTATACTGTAGCCCTGTTTCTTCAGGTGATTTGTTGTTTAATTTAGCAAACTAGCCAGAAAAACATTTAAACTGATGCAAATGCTGGAAAAAAATTACTTGAAGTTTTTAAAGGTTTAGAAAGGAATCACATGTTTACTGATGGAGAAACATAAAACTTTAAGGTCGAGTCTGTCCCCTTAAAAAGCAGTGTGGCCCTACCAGTTGGATAAATTTTATCTAGGTAGGACATGATTGGGGAGTGTATGATGTAAGAGATCATGTTTCGTGGACTCATTCCGCACACAGTTGTGGTGAAGGCAAAGACTGCCAGTGTAGGACTTGGGTGGAAGTCAGGACCATGGTAGAAACCTGGCAGAAACTGTTGAAGCTCTAAACTGACTAGCTGGTATTTTCACTCCATTACACTCAGAATTTAGAAGAACTTCCTGAACATTGGGTACTAAGTTTCAACTGTAGCTTTTGTTATGTAATTCCATATTACCATCATTATTTTAGCTACAAAGATTCAGCATGATGAGCAGGTTTTGTGTAAATGCTGTTGATAGGATTCATGATGTACATCTGAACTGACACATGGAAAAGAAAGATGGAATGGCTTACCTGCTGCCATAATAGCTTTTATCAGAAGCTCCATTGGCCCCAACTTTTCAGTAATATTAAGATGTTCGTAAAAATCTGGTTTTGTTTTTAATCTGAAAACATTAAAAGCTGATGGTAACAAACGCTCAAGATGAGAGGTTGTTTTGTAACAAAAGGAGAAGACATGACTGTTAATTTAAAGAATATATGCTAACTATTCTTTAAAAGATGCAGTCCAAGTTGCTGTCATCATGTAAATTAATGTCTTTGCTCAGGGGCACTCATAGTACACGTTGCTACTTGTCTTAGTATTTAACAATTCTTGACCATAAAGTATGAGCATTCTTTATAATCAATCATCTTTCCATTTTCAAAATGGAAATGTTTTTGCCATTGACTCTTTCAGACATTCTTCAGCAGATGTCTCTAAAGTAGCTACTCCATTGTGGATATTACCAGCGTTACACGCTGTAAAACATTGTTTGATCTGTTGTGCAAATACAGCACAGGATCCAGCTTGGAATATTTGTGCAGTCATTCAAACAGGAGTTTATAGTTTAAATATGGGTGACCATAGCTAGCTATGTCTTTTTCTAAGCTTAATGAAACTTTGATTAATTCACATTCATGATTGATAATATTGTTGTTTGTTGTTCTTAATTTAATTTTGTTCTGCTTGTGCCATTATTCTAGAGGTGGTCATCCTTACCTGACAGGTCTTGCGGTAGCTGGTGGAGCATATTACCTGGGACTGGAAGGAGCCATCATAGGACCAATTCTACTTTGTATACTTGTGGTTGCTTCCAACATATATAGTGCCATGTTGGTGAGTCCAACAAATTCAGTGCCCACTCCATCACAAGCAGCATGGCCATTACAGATTTACCGGTGAGTTATAAATGTCTTACATGTGTGCATTATGTTTTTACATGATCAGTGTATGTGCGCATAGGTATAGAGAAGGTGCGCCTGTGTGTTACAGATGAGCGTGCATACACACCTATCTGCGTACTGAAGTATTTGGAGAGGATTCAGCTATCCTGTATTCTAGAAATAAAAATTATGGTAAAGTAAAATAATCACTGGAACATGTAAACTTGAAATGTTTGTTTAATGTCTCTTGGCTTCTTACAGAAGGCTCTTCTAGAAAATTCACTGATAATACCTTTGTATCCTATCATTTGTATGTTGCCGTTGTTCTGGGAGATGACTGAACATTCTTTTTTCTGTGTAAAACTATTATGCATGGATATATAATAGTCAGCGTTCGTTGGCCTTAAGATGCCTGCCTGCAAATACTGCATTTTTATGTATTGTACAATACTGCAAAATGTAAATAAACATACTTGCATTTTAAAAATGAGATAACATTATATGCCATTATTCCATTAAAAGTATGATCTTGATTAATCACTTTACTGAAGTTACCGAACATGGAGTATAGAAATATATTTTTAAACTGTACCATTAAGGAATGAAATGAATAAACTCCTAATTGAATACTTAATTAGATTTGGAAATCATATTGTGAAGTTATTAATGACAGTAGCCATTTTAATGTCTCTACTCTCTTGTTCAATTACATAGGTTAGCGCATTATACGTGTATGTTAAAGAGGATTCTGTGCTTGTCAGAAATAATCCTTTGGTTCACTCACATGAATGATGTTGTCATCTTTCATATGGCCACTTAGGAGAAAAAACACTAATTGGATCTGTCTGTAGTCTCTGACTTGCAGAGGTTATGTTCCAAGACTTCCTGTCTACACCATAGACAGGGCTTCCCACATTACACACAAAAATTTGCATATGTGTTTGTTGCCTGTTTCATTTGTAGGAAACCAGATATTTTTAATCAATCAACAGATTTGAGTCTTTCTCTTTTTTTTGTTCCCCACCCCCCAGGTCATCTAGAGAGAGTCCTGAGGAGATGAAAGCGGCCGCAGAGTGAAGAAGGTGCTGTGCTGCACCTATTCAACATGTGAGAACCGCTGTCTTCTGTCTTGAGTTCACAACAGCCATGGCCTTCTGTCCTTTTCCAGCTGTGCCTAGAGGCAGCTCACAGGGAAGCATAGCTTGGGTTTTCGGAGAAACCACTTCTCGAACATCTGCTGGCCTTACATTATTGTGCACTTTGCCTCTTCGAGAGAGAACATCTACTTCCCATGGCTTTGCATACTAACACACAGTTCAGCTGCCTTGTTGAAGGCCTTGAAGACCTTCTCTCTTCATAAAATGAATGGTTAAGAGGACAGGTATATCCACTGGAGCTGTCATCTGCTGAAATGACTAACTCGGCTTTTATTTATTGGGTTATTTGTGTTATTAAATTGTAGTACCTTTAAGGAAAGCTGATTCCAAAATATTTATTCTCAGTTAATCTGGTGGCAAAAAGGTGTAAACCACTCATTGTTAAATGAAGGTAGAATATAATTATTTGCTGCTCCTCAAAGTATTTCTTTAGAGGCTTTGACCATCATCTGTAACTTATATCGCCTAAATATTATCTTCTTATATGCACTGAAATTTAATCTTGTTGGAGACTGGTATTTCCAATATCTTCCTAACATTAGCAGACATGCAGATTGTTAAATGTGGATTTTCCTAATTTTGAAATAGAAGGACTAATTTAAATAGTTCAAATTTTGCCCTCATTTGTAGTGAAATCTGATAGTATTTTGCTGTTTACCTACCATCCCAGTGGAGTCATCTTGTCAACTAAATTTAATCAAAGGCCTTAAGTGTCTTCAGGCAGAGGTAATGTGCGATTGTCACATCTGCTTCCAGTAATAGGAAGAATTTGAATGGGGGTTGTTTAATGTTGGTTTTAAAATGCGGTTGTGGAGTTCAGTTAATTTTTCAAACAACTTTAAGTTTATATCCAAAGACGAAGGGAGAAAGCATGAATTTTGTTTTAGTTCAGTTTGGATTTTTTCCTCTGTAAGCCTCTGGCCAAGTATCTTAATAAGATATGAGATATATGTTATATATTAAGATATATCATAATAAGAAACAGAGTTCTTAAATTCCTGAAATGGTGTGTTGCCTAGGTCACAGCATCAAACTACTGTAGTGCTTTTCTTCCATACATAATTTCATTTCAGTTGGAGTTTTGGTGGCAATTAAGGCCTTTTGTATTGATTGTTGAAATGTTTTGACACAATGGGTCTTTATAAATGGATCTTTTTTATAAATAGGACATGGGTTTTTTGGTAGAAATTTCATACTTGAACAGCTTTACCACAAATACAGTGAGGCCCTAGGTACAAAGTAGCACATGCATATGCTTAACCAAAGAACCACCTTTCAGTTTCTAGTAACTTCTCTTGAATTTATTTCAGAGTTTGACTGACAATGAGTTACACAAAATACAGGCATGCCTTGCAGTTATTGTTGACGGTAATGCAACTGTTGGAACAAAAATCTGTTCTTATCTAGGGAGAAGGATATCTAAGATTTGTGTACAGATGGCTCTCAGTAATTTAGATGTTTGTTTTACACGAGTTGCAGAAGTGCTGGTAGATTTGGAAGGCTCCTCTGCTCATGATATTGCATGTATTTTTACACTGTTTCTAAAACTACATTGCCGTAGAAGTGGTTTGAAAGTACTCTGATACTTGCTAAGCGAGAAGGTCTTCATATAGGTTTGCAGTAAACAGGCTGCCTACTAAGACACAAATAGGCTCAGATTCTCAGATCCTCAGATTCTTGAAATTAGCTGCTGCAATTTTACTGATGAAATTTATGGTTAAATGGAGGGTTTCAAGCATGCTGGTTTTGCACTTGCAAACTTGCAGGTATGTGTTTGGAGGACAGACTCAGGCTTAACTTAGTAGTTTGACTCAAGTTCATTGACATATGGAAACACCCCATTTAATATTTTAATCTGAAATACGTGCACATCAGTTCCAAGTAAGTGCATAGGAAGGACATGTTGCTTGATTGAAGTAACTGTCCTGTGTTTTAATTTCCTTGGTTTTGTGGATCACATAAAGTCTTTGATGAAACACGTTTTAATAACTGTTGCTGGCTAGGGTGGAGGATGACGAAGAACCTGAGGCTGTCCCTGAGTATCCCCCCAACATGCTAACCAGCTTGAATGAGACCACCGTGATACTTGAGAAACTTCTTTGTTATATTACTTTTTTAGTTCAGTATTTTGCACTGAAATGTTGTGTTCTCATACTAGCTTCTTGTAGACATCGTTTAAAGAAGATTACTAGCCAGAAATATGCATCTTTAATGTATTTCCAGGTTTCCATTGCTCCACTCACTGGTCAAGAAATTTCTATTGTCCACATATGCTATCCCAGTTTTTTCTGAGACAATCTTTCAGATTCCTGTGGTACTTAACATAGTAATTTTAAAGAATCATTATAAAGCATTCATATGTTTGTCTTTAAGTTTTCCTCTTCTCCCTCCGCCATCACCCGACCTGCTTAGATCAAAGAAGGGTCTCTGCTGTGAAGATTAAAATGGTATTTCAGACACAGTTATCTTCAATAATGGCAAAGCAGTAAAATCAGCTGAGAAGCTATGTTGTAATTTTGTAATATTTCTTTCCCAACGTGAATTCATTTTGTACAGAGAATTCATATCTGATGTAGTATTGTTAGTTGCCCTGCTTCTAGATGAGGCTTCATATTGATGCTTACTGTTTCAAATTCAGCTAAGACTTGCCATGAAGTACAGTCTTTCTTCATAAATGCAGCTTAAGAGCTCATGCTATGTGCCATGCCTGATTGAGGAACGAATTGTATGGTTCAGTGGTGATACAGTAACAGTATACTGCCAAAAAGAAAAGAAAAAGAAGAAATAAAACCTCCAGTGATACCTTCTTAGAATATGAAATATTGACTGAATTTAAAAAAAAAAAAAAGCGCCTTATGAAAAAGCGTACTTTGACTATTTAGGGTTTGTGTTTAGTGACTAATTATCAGTAGAAATAGAAAAACTTGTCCTTGCGTATTTAACAATCTGTGTTCTTCTCTAGCAAGACTCAGCCTCTTCAAGAACAGTTTAGTTTAGATCAGTCTCAGATTAATGTGAAAATAATCAGACTGGTCTTTTGGACTTTTCTGGTCATTGTAACGTACCAGTTCCTGGCTGTATCGCCTCATCTGCAAAAGCAAACAGCAGCTCCGTGGGATAAGCTTTTAGATGGCTTGTGAGGTTTAGGAAAAAGGGGATGGGGGGCAGAACTCCTCACACACCCTTTTCTGTAGTGGCGTTAAACTACTGTTTTCTTAGGAGAGACCATCTTTTTCCTAGTGACAAGACGCTGATGGTCTTTAGCTTTGCTGTAAACAGTCATTCCAGGAGCAGGTATTTACTTGTGTTTAGTACATTTAGTATTCAGTTTAAAAAAACAGTTTAGAATTCAGAAGGGAATGCTTGTAGTAAACCAAGACAATGTGGTCTCATGGTGTTGTAAAACAGAACTCTGCTGGTTTTTATCACTCTCTCCTAGCAAGTCAGGCTTGTTGCAAATAGCGTAGTGCCAAAGGGCTAGTGGTAACTGGTTTTTACACCGTTAGCCCTTCCTCCCCTTCCTGTAGCTGAGCTGAACGTTACTGTCCTGTAGCAGAGCTTACAGAAGTGAGTGTGTGCCAGTTTCCAGCCCAGCACGTTAACTTCAGGTCAGCGTAAATACTGGCTTAACTGAATACATGAAGCAACAAACTGCAGTGGGCGAGCGTCTGGCACACATTCGTGTTGCCAGCCTGACTTCAGCATGGTGACTTCCAGCACAGAGGCACCGTGACCAGCTGGGAGTGGTAATGACTCACTTTGAAAGACTGTGCTTTTTTTAAAAAAATAAAAAAGTTTAACATAGTTATACATACGATATACATTTTTCAGAAATGAAGTTGATACACACGTATCTAATAATGGAGACAGCAGTCAGATATTTCCATGCACAATGGTGTGTATTTGCAGCTCATGTAGGGTACATTTAGGCTTGTGTGATTTCAAGGAATACGTGGCTTCTCTTGAAGACTTTGCGGAGGATGATACATGTATTTTGTCAGTGATTATTGGATTAGGAAATCCATGGTCCGTTTAATTAAATAAAAGAGGAAGAAAGCATTGTGCAGGGATAATTGGATGCTGTCTCCAGTATTATATATTGTGGGTATCAGTGTAACTTCTGAAATAGGTGTATGGCTGCAATGTTAAACAGTGTTTTTCAGAAAGCCTGAAAATACTAAACTGGATAAAATAGTTCCCCAGTAAAAGCAGCAGCAGAATTGCTGTGCTGCTAGTCCCTAGTACTGGAGTGCTGCCTTTCCTATGGACCTGATATACTAAGGATGGGAAAATACCAGTATTCTAGTGAGACCCTATAGCTTTGCGTCAGTGGTAGAAAACCCTCCCACAATGGCCTTTATTCAAACATTGTGTTTATATTGTATCAGCTTAAGTCACTGCATATAGTGCCACCATGATGGATACTAGCCCTGAAAACAGCTACAGCTTTCTTCAGGTGGTGCTGAAAGCTGTTGGGATTGGAGTTAGTGTTCATTATGTTCAATAATAGAGGTAGCATTCTTCTAAAGATGCAGTTGTTTGCCTTGAAGCTTGCAATTTTACAAGAGAAAATTGATTTCCCAATTAAATAATCTTTATTGAGTGACAGTTGGTATCTCTTAAATCCGTGGATGCATCAACTTTATAAACTCTATCAGGGCTTGTATTTCAAAGGGTTTCTTCTTATTATTCTTCCTTACACTTTTTGGTGAAGCATACTTTGGCCATTCCCTTCTTCCTTCTATTTCTGTAAAACTAGAATTGCCTAAAACTCTTAACAGACATTCAGGAGGCTTGATCTTTAACCTGATACTGTTCATCTGTCACTTTTAGTAAAAGACCTGAATGCTTAATGGTATAATTCTCCAAAATCGCTTTTAAGTGATAAAATTGGAAATTAAAAAAAAAAAAATTGCCATGTAGAAAATGAAAGTGGTATTTTGAAACCAGAAACAATGCCAGCAGTGATGAACATATTCAGGGATTCTGCGTTGGGTTTGTAAATGTATACATTGATATGCAGCATTATATAAATATGAGCAGTGTCTGTCCTGTTCAGACTTCAACTGATATTTTGTCCTATCTTTTTTTTAAAGATATCTGAGAACAAAATAGTGCCTGTATATAGTGAAAACAAGCAACATTTTCTAGAATTAGTGTTTACTTTATAAACATCAGGGAAGAGCCAAGCAAGTACTGGCAGGGTGACTAGAAGTGTTTTGTTGTAGTTAATACAAAGTTGGGAAAAGCTGTTCTTCCATCCAGTAATCCATTGCTAAGAGATTACTGTTCCTGGAAGTATTTGCAGACATCCACTAAAGAGCTGCCAAAATTAATAGGTCATGAAATGCATCTTCAGTGCCCCCATCTCTTAACCTCGTCCACACCTCATCTGGTACCTTACTTTGAATCTGGTTTAGTACATGAGGGTACTGCTTCATGCTTCTTTGGGATGGATTCCAGGACCTGAAGGGCATGCTTTGAATGTCCGTGCTGAAATAGTATGTCCAGTTCAGGAAGGAATTGCTAATTGGCGAGTAAATGTATCCTTGATGTGCTCTGCATATGGATGGACTTGGACAAGCGTAACTCTTGTTGCATTCAAATAGAGATTATTCTTTAAGTGTAGCACTATGTGGTGATGCTAAAGCTAGGTTTGAGTTAGAAGCAGGGCATATTTGCTTGCAGCAGGATGCATTTGCAAGGTAATAAAGGCCAAGTGACTGCTCTAGCATCCACGTATATACCTGAAGAATTTTCAGCATGACACTTTTAAATCGAAAATGCTGATTTCTTTTCCTAGCCTCATGTTTTGCTACTTGACTACTGTATACAATGATCCAATGAGGACCTGAAGTCAAAGCAACTTTTGATGGTAGTGGTGTAGATTAAATATAAGAGGCATAACAAAGTGAAAAAGTAGCCACAGAACAAGAGTTCATTCAGGTTAAGAACTGACATCCAGGCCTTAAGGTGAGAAAAAAAAAAAAATCCAAATTTTTGGCCTCCTTTCTGCCAGTCTTAGCCCCAAACTAAAGCTTTTTCAAGAAGTATCAGTAAAAAATATTTTTATGGTGTTTATAACTTACTGGGTATGTAGATCAATGTTTTCAGTTTCTGATGTCATCACTGGTATGTTCTGCAAGCATACAATTTGTTCAGATTGTTACCTTTGAAAATAAATTTTGTATGCTTCAGTGATGGTTGGAAACCAACTTTTTATACTAATAGTTAAGTGTTTACCTATATATATGTAAGCTAGTGTTTGATGTTTTGGTTGAAGACCAGGGAAGTTTTTTTTCCCTCTGCTAGATTTCATGAAACCAAATCCAAAGAAACTTTCGACGTCAGGTCCTAAGACTGGCTAGACCCTACTCAAACCTAACAGCAGATCTTCTGCATTACAGAGCACAGGTTGTTCCAAAACGTGCATTCTTACCCAGAACCTGTGAGGATTTGGAGCAATAACTTCTATTGTCTGTTGACACAAATTTTGTCTGTAAATATACATGTGATACATCTTCAGAATGGATCTGCGTTCAGAACTGTTACCATAACTGGTTTTGTTGCACTACCTTTGCATGTGCAATATTAGAAATGTAACCGCTTTTGTCCATCTGTGGCAGAACAAAACGTGTGAGTTAAGATTGAGAAGTACTCGTGTAGGGTGCAGAGGTATTTAAACTACACAGTTTTGACTGTGCATCAGTCCTCTTCCTAATAAAAAAGGTTTTTGTAGCAGGTTTAAGAAGCTTTTAACTTAGTATTGTAATCACACTGCAGTCCTTTGTAAGCACAGAATGGTTAATATATTTTGAAATAAAATGCTGTTAATGTAAAGAAAACTGAGTGATTTGAATGATGGGGTCTCTGGAATGAGCCACAAAGGTGGCAGTTCATCTGATGAAATAACCAGTTTGCTGGAGACGAAGTGGGAATATGGCAGTGGACTTCAGCCCCTGAGCATAACTTCATTTCACTGAAAGAAGCCCTGCTTTTCTTGTTTTCTTCACATTTTCCGCGGGGTGAGGAAGGACATGTGCCTCGGCAGTAACTGTGGTTCAGCTGACACCTGGCAACTTGCAACGCTGCAGCAACACAGCCACGCGTCCAGACCCTGCAAACGGTCAGCACCTGTAGGCAATTCGAGTTACTGCCATTATGGCTTACTCTCTGAAATGCAAATGGTTGTTTAGTGTCTAAGCATAATTTTAGATCATTCTATTGACTATAAAGCAAAAGTGATCAAATCTCCCTGCATGACTGCTCACACCTTTTAAAAAGTGGTGGGGCTGATGTTTCACTTTTCATCCCTCTCACTGGTGTGTGACCAGACTCGTTGCCTTGAAGTAATTCATACAGCACAGTCAATTTTAGCTAATATCTCTTTAGTTCTCTGACAGGATCAAACTCTTCAGTGCATACAAGGTGGGGTTTTTTGGCAGTTTATGCTGATAACATAGTAATGATATTTTTGAAAATTGGGGCAGGTCTTCCAAGATGCTCAGAATTCCTTTTAAGTTGGAACCAAGACAAATGCATCTGTAATCAGGCAGCCCAGAGCACGTGCACTTCTGTGAGAACTCCCTAGCTCTCATTTGTTTTTTTTAGTGGTGTTAAAGTGCAGGTACGGTGTTTGATTTTATTAAGAGAAATATGTCGTTCTGTTCAGCATCTGCAGCAGATAAGGCTGTATGATGATGTAGCACCAGTGTAGCAGCCTATTTGCTCAGTCTCAGTTGTTCCCTCAAAGTAGTTCAGGAGGTATACATCCAAAATATTTCAGTAATCTTTTAGGGGTGGGAGGGTAGAGAATATGAAAGAGTTATCAGGCAGACAAATAGACAAAAATTGTGCTGAAAGAAATGATGTTATCCATGTATTTTGCACTTTCACTAGTTGGCATAAATCCAAACACACAATGATAAGAAAGAAAATAGTACGAAGAGTGAAAGCAGGTCAGCTATAAAAATCTCCATCCGTTCCCTCAGCTAGTTCCTGCTCCCTCCGATATAACGCGTTTTGGAACACTGAAGGGACTTGCAGTGCACGCAGGTGGGAGCCGGGGTCCAAGTGTGCACCAACAGCTGTGTGGGCTGGGGTTTGGGGGGTGATTTTTTTTTTTCCTTCTCGACCTGGAACAGTGTACACACTTGCATTCTTAGTTCACAGGTGGAATCAAATCCTTATGCCTTAGATAACTAAACCAGGCTCTTTGCTTTGATTTTGCCTTTCTTTACCAGAATCTAATCTTTTTTATTAGTAAAAAATAAAACCAAAATTATCTTGGGCAAACACCTGCTTTTGTGTACTTAAGATCAACAGCAGAAAAAAGACCATTGTGATAAAACTTGTAAGAACCTCTGTTGCTTTCATAATTTGTCGCTAAGTATTTTTCAGCTAAAGTTGTCTGACAAGTTTTAGGGAAACACACATAATCTTGGCTGGCATGACTTCAGGCCTGCTTGGTTTTTCTGTGGGAGGAAAAAAGTTTAATTGGAAACCTTTGCATGACCCTACTGAGCACATTCTTTTTACAGCGCTGCTGTCGCTGACTACACACTTGGGATCGCTCTAAGAACCGGAGAGAGGTTAGGTCGCAAGATTTGCATCTTAGTTTGTGTTTCTCAGTTTTCCAAAGAAAATTCTTTTTATTGTCAGGGCTGTGAATGTAATTGGGCTTGTTTAGAAAAGCCATACTTTGGTAATTTCGGCTTGTTTGAACTTCAGCAGTTTCTCGGGGCATTCACCATTATGCTGATGAGTTAAACTTGCTGCACCAAGAATGGGATTATGGATTGAAAGGCTAAGAGCATTTGGTATGGAGATTTGGAAATTAATGAGTAACTAATGGTACAAAGAGGTTAATGATTGCCAGATTAACAAGAAGCATCATGGCAAAGAAGTATGTCCATAGAATTTTCTTCTACCTGTGTTTTACCATTAGAGGTAACCACCTGCTGCAGTTTAAATAATTTGTCTTTTCTAAGATGCCACAGTCAGTGAGTTGTAATGACGTATATGTTTATAAGTATTACTTAAGGGAGACTTTATCCAGGTAGGTTTATTGAACTGGGGGGCTCTTCAAGAAAAGACCTGTCCTCAGTAGCATTAGAACTCAAGTTAATGATGGCACAGTTAGGAGATGGCAGCCCTGCCAGCCAGAACCACCCCAGGGATTTTGGCGTTGAATTGATGACAGGAAGGCTTTATAGGCTGAATGTCAAGATAACACGTGTCCAGTGGGTGTCAGGGCATAGCAGTTCTGGAACAGTGTCTACATACAGGTTACAAGTCTGTGGATCTCCAAAAACAGGACAAAATAGTTGAATAATATTGATTGATAATTAAAGGGTAACTTCGTTATTTTATGTTTGCTGCAGTAATTTGTGACGATGGCGATACCGGTCTTGCAGTGAGAACAATACGATGTTCCGAGAGGACTATGTTGTATGGGCTTCTGTTAAAAGATTTTGCTTAAATGTGATGCATTTCAAAAAAAAGTCTGTACAATTCAGAAAGGGAATCTAGATCTGATTTTTATCAAAGGAAATAGTTACTTAGATCCCTGTCAAAGGAAGGTCTTAAAAAAATCATCTTTTCTTGAGGTGTTCCGGAACTTTTTCTTGGTCGACACAGTTCAGTTATTCTCATTTCAGTTCAACCAGGTAAAAAACTACAGCTGCCTGTTCAGATGTCTGAATAAAAGCTTATAACCAGTATATATATCCCCATCAAGAGGCAGCAATGTTAGATTTTCTTTAGACAGATTTTTTTTTTCTTTAATATCTACAGAATTTTTCAAGGAAATTCTGCTCTGTGAAGAGCAAGGCTGCTGGCCTTCATCAAGTGCTGGTTTTGCTGTAGACTGTCAAGAACTGAGATAGTGGCAGGGGAATTCAGAAGCTTAAACACTGGGAATGTCAAATATTTTCTTGTATGCTTCTCAGTGGTCTGTAACTGACGTAATAAGTTATTTCTTTGCTTTATGAAAGACAGTAGATAGCTGTAGCTACAATGTCACTGCTGTACTATTGCAATCATTCTAGCGGTGGTCAGTCTGCACCCATTTTTCAGTACATCCTGACAGGCCGTGAGCTGCCTGTACACTGTAAAGCCAATTTCTTTGTGAAGATTTAAACTAAAGTTTCTTTTATCTCAAGGATGAAATAAATTTGGTTTTCTCTTTGGAGTATTGCCAGTTATTCCAAATTGTGAAGTCCTATGGCTGTTTCCTAGCCATATTTATCAGAGAAAGTGTCAACTTTGTGCTTGTGCGTTCCTAATAAAACTACGGAGGTGACAATCTGAACTCTCTGCTTGCCATCACCACTAGTTTCTAAGCATTGAAAACCTTGCCTTCAAAGCACTTTGGCTCTCTTACGAGAGCAAATGAGTGTCCTGTGGTGACAAAAGCTTCCAACATACTTAATTTTCTGGTCAGAATAAACTACCTTGCACTGGTAGTTATTAAGTAGCTGAACAGAAATTTCTCAGTACATTTACGAGAACATCAGATTTGCCTGTGCACTTTAAAATGTCATTACTCTGTTTATTTTGCAGGAATGAATATTTGAAGAAAATTATTCTGAGTTTAAGTCCTCCCAGATGGGAAGAAAAATCCACCACATCCATGGCCACAGAGCAAAGACACTTTTTCTAGATGCAGTAGCTTATTTTTACAGTTATGTCCTATCTTTCAAAGTAGAAGTGCTCTGAATGTTCATATGAATTAAATAAAATATGAAAAATAATTCTTTGGCTAAACTGAAATGATCCTTTGGTAAAGGGAATTCCTGTCTCCTGGGCAGTCATGCACATGACAGGTCTTCCCTAAGGAAATACTTCCATTTTGATTGACCATGAAGAATTTTGTTGACCTTGTAGACTCCTGTGAGAGCTGACAAACACCGTGTCAAAATAATATCAAGATTAATAAATTTGTAACACACATGAAAACTAGATGGATTATACACTAGTCAAGTGACTGGAGAAAGTATAATTGAGAATACTTGTTCTAAAAAGCATTGCAATAGGTTCCTGTGAAAAACTGTTCTTCGTCTGTCACAATACTGTCGATGTATATGAAGATAGGAAGAAAAAATGTAATTTTTTGAAGGTTAAATGTAATAACTCTCAGCATTTACAATGACAGGTAGAAATTCCTCTGAGAGATCTTGGTTACTTGTCAAACTGGTCTCATTTTAACAACGTATGTGGTAACAGCCAAATGCAAGGTGATGCATTCAGAATTACAAATCTGTTGTGAGATTTACATTTTGGAATCCAACGCCTCCTTAAAGTGTTTATGGTTCAGCTTAGAAATCTGACAGGATGAAAATTCCTGTTGATGGATGATGGTTAAAACAGTTATGATCCTTGGACATGTAAAATAGATAGCACCAGGTATACATCTCTGATATTAATAGGAGAACTGAGAAAATAATTGGGCTAGTTCTGAAGCTGATGCATTGAAAAGGATGCTGGATGGTAGAAAAAGTTCTGAAACAAGAGAAAAGGGTGATTCAGGCCTGACAAATTTTCCTTCTAATGAGAGATTAAAGAAACTCCATCTTTGGAGTTTGGCCAAGAAAGGGGTTATTGACAGAGGATTGATCAAACTTTAAGGAAAAGCAAATTTAAAAATCAAAGGGTCCTACTTTCAAGTCAGAACAAAGGTCAATACCAGACTGCTAGAAGTTGATTCTAAACAAATTTGGATTAGACTTAAGGCACATGTTTTAACATTAATTAACCAATGGAAAAATCTCACTGATGAAGGTATTAATCATCCTTGAGTATTTAAAATCATTCATTACGCTTTCTAGGACAACTGAGTTTCCAAATGAAAAAATCCTATGGCCTCTGTTGTGTAGGATGGAAAATGGGGGCTAGAACAATCCCATTGTCACAACGTCCTGTGAATGCTTAAAATAGGGAATGTTTCATTCAGTTAAACTCCCTCACATACTTAAAGCATTGGTAGTTGTCTATAAAGATAAGCAAGCCCTGGTGCCTTGGCAGCTGCGAGATCAGCACCTGAAATTGCACGATAGTTCCTTGCATTCTACTGATCTTTGTCCTTTAATGTATCTTTTTATTTATAACACAAAAGCAGTGGTTGCAAAAAGGCATTTTACAATGGATTTAGGAGTTGAACTGGGTGCGTGAGTCATGCTGAAGTCAGACAAATTTTTCAGCTCTGTGTGGCTTTACTTTGATGTTAGCTTGTTGACTTTTATGTTTTCCAAATATCGGTGATGTTGAGTGAAAAAACATTCTGCTTTTTTTGTCTTGTTTCTAGAAAAGTGATGCCTTGCCTTGATCTCTTTTAACACTAACATTTGTTGCTTGTGGTGCTGGAAAAGGCTGTCAAGTTTTCTGGCTTGCTTAAGTGCTTTTTCATTTTCTTCCAGAGTTAGTACATTTTCTGGAGTGACGTGTAATGTCCACCTGTCCTCCAAGTATCAGTTGCTCTTCCATGAAGGAGCAATCTAATCCATAACGCTCTAGGGTGCACAAGAATGACCTCGTAGCTTTGCCAAGTTGATAAAAGTATAGGAGAGTCCCACTGGCACCGACTGGGTGTGTTTGGCTTTGTTTTTTTCTCCCTGTGAAATCCAGTTCAGAAGAGGAACTGGGTAAACTGTTGCTGGCTGCAGAGTCTTTATCACGGTTAAACAATACCGAGGCATTGGTGCTATTTTTGTAAAGAGACTGGCCCTTTTCATGTACTTTTTTTGCTCATGACTAATTTTTATCTTTAAAACCATTTTCTCCCTCATAATCCAAGTATTTTTATAAAAAAAACAAAACAGTGCAACATTTTTGCTGATGCA
>Ga0181612_155182_pt1 | contig 36577 bp, 24 predicted proteins | sample HoacroProtozoa21_FD_119630 | JGI IMG/M metagenome (GOLD analysis project Ga0181612, IMG submission 119630) | Hoatzin crop microbial communities from Cojedes, Venezuel. Combined Assembly of Gp0051906, Gp0051904, Gp0051908
CCCGACGACCTTAGCTTTCGCTCTATCTGGCGCTCCACATATCGAGTCAAGTATCCTTCCATATTCTTATTTTTGCTGCAAAATTAAGGAAAAATCTCGAAATTCCCAAACTTGTGAGGTAAAAATTCCCAAGATTGTGAGAGAAAAATTCCCAAACTTGTGAGTTTTACATTCTTTAACAAGGGAGGCGGGAGCATTTAATGAGGAGCGAAAAAAGTGTACATTAGGAGTGTGATGAGATTTAATGAGGAGCGTGGCGAGAGGAGGGGAAAGTGAGGGGAGAGCACGACTATGGCGATGGCGCGAAACGCCCGTAGAGAAAGGAAAAAACGCCCACGCGGAAATGTTAAAATTCCCACCACCGTAGGAGCCAAGACGCACCACCGTGGGAGTCAAGACGCACGGTGGTGGGAGTCAGCTTCTACGGTGGTGGGAGTTTCGAGCCACGGTGGTGCGAGTTTTTGCCCACTTCCACGGGCTTTCCGAGCGAGGAACTTTTTTCAACAGAATCATCGGAAGAGCCAAGCGGAAGAGCCGAACGTGTCTGCGCGTTCGATTGTCGTTCACTTGACGAACTGCCAATAGTTCTCTGGCGTAACGACGCTGAAGGTAGCCTCTTCGTAGCTCTGCGTAAACGAGCGTGGAGGCTGTGCCTTCGTCTTCGGATTCCACTTCATCTCGTAGGCTTTGATGGTGCCATTGGTCTTCTCCACCAAGTCAACCTCGCTTTGCGCGAAGGTGCGCCAGAAATAATATTTCGCTCGGATGCCATGGTAAGCGTTGTGCTTCATCCGTTCGCTGATGATGAAGTTTTCCCACAATGCCCCGACGTCGTTGCGCAATTCCATAGGTTTAAAGGAGTCTATCAGTGCATTGCGTATGCCGTTGTCGTAGAAATAGACTTTGCGCCCCTTGCTAATCTCCTTTCTCGGATTGCGACTGAACGATGGCAAACGGAACACGATGAAGCATTTCTCCAGCAGACTGATGTAGGTCTCAACGGTGTAGCTGTCGGCATGCAGCATATTGCCAAGCTCGTTGTACGACACTTCGCTTCCCACTTGCAGCGCCAACGCCTGAAGAAGATTGACGAGCATGTCGGGCTTCTTCAGCCCTTTGTATGCCAGAACGTCCCTGTAGAGATAATTGTTTGCAATCATCATTATGGTCTCCTCTGCGTGGGCGGGGTCGTTCACCACCTCTGGATAAAGTCCGTAGATTAGTCGTTGCTGCAGCATCCTGTCTTGCTCCACGGTGGAAGTGGCTTGGGCAAGCTCTTCCATCGAGAATGGAAAGAGCCGATACTCCAGCACCCTGCCTACGGCAGAGTCGTACACTCCGTTTGCCAACTCAAGTGCGGAAGAGCCCGTTACGATGCACCGCGTAGGCAGATGCAAATCGCCTATCTTCTTCAGCGTCAGTCCGATGTCTTTCACTCGCTGTGCCTCGTCTATCATCACCACGTCGAAGCCCGACATCAGTGCCGTCAGCTCGTCGGCAGTCTTGTCCACCAGTCGCTGTGCATCCGTAACATAGTCGCAGTTCAGACTGAGCGAACGGCAGTCGGGGTCTGTCAGCTGTTGCAGCAACGTGGTCTTTCCCACCTGTCGCGGCCCAAGTATCAATGCAATCTTGTTCCGCGAGAAGTCGCTGACGATTTTATCTTCAATCAAACGCTTAATCATAACCACTGAACATCGTATGGATTTCGATTGCAAAAATACAATTATTAAGTGGAACGAACAAGGAAAAGTGGGAAAATTTCGATTCTATTCGGGAAATTAGCATTAATTTTCCGAATTGATTCGGAAAATTTAGACTTTTGGAGATGAAAACGCCGCCGAGAAGCACGACGGGGTTGCCTCGTCGGAGCGACGTTCTTTCGACGTGATGGCGATTGCGGGCTGCCGTCTTTAGGTGGTGCTGCCTCTATCGAAAAGTTTTTGTGGGATTGCAATAAAAATTTGCTTTCCCCGTTTACCTTTTGGGGTATTAGGGTATAAACATACAAACGACCTAAGCATCACAACCATCGCATGCGCATCGCTGAAGGTCGGAAACGGAGTATTAACAATAAATCATAATAAAAATGGGAAGAAACAGCAACGATTCATTCATCCTCACAGCAATAGCCAGCTTGGTTATTTCTGCTATTGTCTATTATTTCGCAGGGCACGCGCTATATTACATTTGGGACGCAATATTCCCTTTGCATGAGGGTGCGACGTTAAAAGAATTACAAACAAGAGGCATGCTCTTCACCAACATTGTGGTCTGCACTGTCTGTGTGTGGGTATGGCTCGTTTTAGAAGAAGACGAAGACAGCATGATGTATGTAGCCTTTGGCCTGCCTATTTTTTGTCAATTTATATCCTACCATCTCAGCATTGTTTGGATAGGACTGGTTGTTATCGTTCAAATCATAGCGATGGCATACTATATCTATGCTTTTTTGACCGAGGATAAAAAAGATAACTACTTTGAGGCGTTTGCAGGCGCATTTATCTTAGCTTACGTAATAATGCTGATTACAGACGCTTGTTGCAAGCATTTTATTGATAAAGAATCGTCCTACCCAACTAACACAAGCACGAATTATTATCGAAACGATGCCGCAGGAGCGCCAGTGTTATCTATGACTGATAGTTCTGCTTATGAAGTTGTTGAGGATTCAACAGCAGCAGTAGTAATTGATGAAGCAGAAATAATAGAAGAACGAGAGACTGTGGAAGCGGAAGAATCAGAGGATACTTACTATTACAATCCTAACAGCTATCACGACGTTATAGAGACGGTTGAGGCGGAGTAGGCTCTTGAAAGCGAAGGCGCTCCCGCTTAACCTATGGTGCGAACGAGCCTTCGGAAGATGGGGTCTATGGAGAGGAGACTCTTGTCGCCTATAATAAATAATTGTTCGCGCGCGCGTGTGAGGGCGACGTTCAGCTTGCGGTCTATCAGTTGGCCGCGCTCCTCGAAGACGTTGCTCGTGAGGAAAGCCAACTGATAACGGCGGCTGACGGTGAAGCCATAGACGATGATGTCGCGCTCGCTGCCCTGATAGCGCTCCACGGTGTCGATGGTGATGGCGGAAAGAGGGGCGATGCCCGTGGCTGCCAACTCGCGACGCACGCAGGCTATCTGGTGGCGATAGGGGACGATGACGCCGACCGACTGTGGTGTGAACGGCAGTCCGTTCTTCTCGTAGAGTCGGTAGGCAGCGGCTGCTATCTGGGCAATCTCGCGTGCCTCGTCGGGATTCACCTTGTCGGAAGCCTCGGTGCGCTTCTTCACGTCGATGAAGCGTTGGCGCTGCGTTGCCACGAGCGTCTCGTATGGGTCGTCGTGGTCGTATTCGGCGAAGGGCAGGCTTTGCTGCTGGTGGGGCATTGGCACGGTCTGCAGTCGGCCCTCGTAGAAGGCTTCGTTTGGGAACGTCTCTATCTGCTCGTGCATTCGTCCCTGACGGGTGAGGTGGAACACGGTGGAAGGGTCGTCGCCATAGAGGTTCAGCAGTCGCTCGAAGAGAGAGTTGCGGCAGTTGGTGAGTCCTATCTCGCGCAGCTCTGGCTCCGAGACTTCCGACTCGTCGGCGGTCTGCATCACCACGGCGGGCAACTGCTTGTGGTCGCCTATGAGCACGAAGCGACCGATGGCGTCGGCCTCGCCGTGGCGCGCGCAAAGTATGCCGAGCAGCTGTGGTTCGAGAATCTGCGACGCTTCGTCGATTATAGCGAGGTCGAAGCGCTTCATTGCGAACAGGCTCGACGAGGAGAGCATAGAGGTGGTGGTGCTGACGACGACGCGCGTCTCTCTGACGAGGCTCTTTATCTGCTCCACGTTTTTGCAGTCGGCGGCACGGTTGTTTAGCATAAACGACTGATATTCCGGAGGGCAACTCACTCCGCTTCCTAAGCGTATGAAGTCGATGTCCTGCCTAACCAGCTTCGAGCAAATCTCATCGACGGCTCGGTTTGTGAACGAGAGCAGCAGCACGTTGCCTCCCTCGGCGAGTTGTTCTTTCAGTATGGTAACGAGCCCGAACGACGTCTTTCCCGTTCCCGGCGGACCGATGAGTATAAAACAGTCGTCGCTCTGTTTTGCCTTCTCCACCAGCGAGTTGTGCTGTCCGTAGTCGCCCTTCAGCTTGCGTTCGGTGTGCTCTGGTCGGCGTTGGCCGAGTAGTAGTTCGCGTCGCCGAGGCGTGGCCTTCAGGAAGTCGAGCAGCCCGCGATAGAGCGCGCCTTGCGACGACTCCATGTAGTCGTGCTCGATGGCCCAGCAGCAGCCCGCGGGAGTGTTCACTGGCTGTGGCGAGCGCAGTCGGAGCGATACGTGGTGGGTGGTTATTTCGGTGATTGTCGCGCGAATGAGCATTGTCCGTCGGGCGTCGGGCGCAGTGTCGCGTCGATATGGATAGAGTATGACAATGTCGCCCTGCCTGAAGTTGGGGCTGGCGAAGGAATCGTCCGATGGGGAGTGAGACTTCTTTAATGAGGAGTGGGATTCTTCTAATGAGGAGTGAGGAGTGAGGAGAGAGGAGTGAGAATAGTTTTGGGGTGTGGGGACGTTCGATGGGGGATTGAGAAATTCAAGAGTAATCTCGCTTTTCGCTTTCTTCCCCTCTTTATCCATTAAATTTCCATCAACATCAAGAGTATTCTCACTCCCCACTCCTCTCTCCTCACTCCCCATTGAAAAGCTATTCTCACTCCTCGCTTCTCTCTCCTCACTCCTCATTAAAGACTCCTCACTCCTCATTAAAGCCAAGCCACGCACCAAAGACAATCCTTCGATGATGTTTCCTGCGGCACGCTTCTCCTCAAGGGTGGCGGTCCAGATGGCGGCGAAACCACTTGCCTCCTTCTGTGGAGTTCCAATCTTTGAGCGCAAATGCTCCTTTGCCACGAAGGTGAGCAGACGATAGAAGTATGACTTTTCTAACGGCGAAGCACTGTGGATTGTGGTTAGCACCGAGTCGAGTCGCGGACGTATCCACTCCGTCCAGAGACGTCCGTCGAGGTGAGCCGTGTTCAGCAGTTCGGGCGTCAGACGCTCCAGCAGTTGTCGGCCTCGCCCGTCAGCGAGCATCTCTTCGAGGGCTGCCAACTGATTGCGAATCTTCAACGCCTCGAAAAGCAGACGCGGAGCAGGAGACTCCTTGATTAGTCCGTCGTCGTATTTCGAGTAAAGCAGAAAACAGTCGATGTCGTCGTTTCGGAGCCTATAATTATAATGTATGAGCGCCAAGTAGAGCAGCATCTGTACGTAGTGCTTCGTCTCGTGGCCGCCGCTGTAGGCTCGTTTGCCCGACTTTTGCTCCATCAGCACTTTCAGGTCGTCTTGCAGCAGGTCCATACGGCCTTGCACTCCGAGCATCTCGCAGAAGAACGACGGTTCGAGCATTATGTGGTCGAGGTCGATGGAGCGCACTTCGCGGAAGGTCTGGTTCACCATCCGTCGTATGTTCTGCTGCTGTCGGCGAGCCTCAGCGTGAAAATTGGCGTCGATTCCGGGGCACGTCGCCAGTTGGAGGGCGTTGTTTCTGAAGAAGCGCTCCACGCTCTCGGCGTAAGTTGGGGGTGAGTCTATGCGATTGATTTCCTCGTCGAGCATCTGGCTTGCGAAGTTTCCCAGCAGTATGGCGCTCGTGGTATCGTTGGGGAGGAATCGGGCTATGAGCGAGGCGTAGGGTGTGTTTCCGTATTTCTCGAAGCAACTGGCTATGTTGCTGATGTTTATCAGTATGTCGGGTTCATAGACGATTAGCTCTGGCTGGCTGCCGCGCAGGTGGACGAGATTTATTTGGCTGCCCACGCTGACGAGACGCGACACGTAGCTGAAGTCGCCGAAATAGTTGTCGTCGTCGGTCAGTTCCACGGTCATCGTGTCGCCGGTGAGCGAGTTGCGCACGCGAAGGCTATGGTCGGCGATGGCCTCGACGGTGGCGCGAACGTAGTCTTGCGTTATTGCGACCCCGTGGCGAGGCCGATAGATGGCGGGCAACAGGGCGACGAGACGAGTTTCGAGCGGCCTGCGATAGACGGTGGAGGCGAACTCGGCCACCACTTTCAGGTCGTCGGGCAGCAGCTCGGATAGTTGGTCGTCGGTGAACTGGTCGAGGTTGTTGTATCGTCCGCGGAAGTCGTTCAGCCGTTGGTGCCGCTCATCCGTAAACCCGTTTTCACGGCAGAGATAGTCAATCTTGGCGAGCGGATTGGCGAAGTTTAGTCGTTGGTCGCTGGTGCAATCGTTCAGCGTGCCGATGAGCAGCATATACAGTCGGGTGTAGCGACTGCGCACGTCGGCATTCGATTGAGCCACGCTGAGCAAGTCGGCAAAGCAATCGTCGGCGAAAGAGTAGTGGTGGCTCATCGTTTTCCCTGTGGTTCGGTTAGCAGGCTGTGCATAATCTTGGCGGCGTTTTCGGGTGCGCTGGTGTCGCCCAGTCGTCGGCGCACCTCCTCGCATCCGTCGAGCATAGTCTGGCGGTCGGGCATTCCAGGCAGCAGACTTTGCAGGCAGTCGCGTATGTTGCCGACGGTGAACGTGTCGGCCACCAACTCTGGAACCACCTCTCTATCAGCGATTAAGTTGACAAGCGAGATGTATTTCACGCTTAAAATTCGGCGACGGAGAAACGAGATGAGGCGCGGGAGAGGTGTCTCGTAGCACACCACTTGCGGCACGCCAAAGAGTGCGGTTTCGAGCGTTGCCGTGCCGCTGGTTACGAGCGCCGCGGTGGAGTGGGCGAGCAGTGGGTAGGTCTCGTTGCTCACCATCTTGATGGCTGTTCCCTCTATGTATCGTTGGTAATAGCTCTGTTCTATAGACGGTGCCCCGGCTAATACGCACTGATAGTCGGCCATCCGCGCTGTTGCCTCAATCATGGCGGGGAGGTTGTCTTTTATCTCCTGCTTGCGGCTTCCTGCGAGCAGTGCTATGATGGGACGATTGTCAAGATTGTTCCGACTACAAAACTGCTCTTTTGTCTCGCTATATTCGTCGCGGAACTGTCTAACTTCGTCGGCAGTCGGGTTGCCCACATAGTGTATGGGATAGTTATGTTTGCGCTCAAAGAAATCTATCTCGAAGGGAAGTATCGAGAAGAGTTCGTCCACGTCGCGCTTTATTCTTTTGATGCGCCACTCCTTCCACGCCCATATCTTTGGCGAGATATAGTAGAACGTTCGCAAACCTTTGGAATGTGCGAACTTAGCTATATCGAGGTTGAAGCCAGGATAGTCAACGAGGATAACCACATCGGGCTGCCATTCCATGATGTCGCGCTTGCACTGGCGCATTCCTCCGAGTATCTGCGGCAGGTGGGTCAACACTGGCACGAATCCCATATAAGCCAACTCGCTGTAGTGGCGAACGAGCGTGCCGCCCTGCGCCGACATCAAGTCGCCTCCGAAGTATCGGAAGTCGGCCTGATTGTCCGCCTTTTTCAGAGCATCCATCAAGTGTGATGCGTGCAAGTCGCCAGAGGCTTCGCCAGCAATAAGATAGTAGCGCATGGTTTTAATGATACGTGGAAGTTATAGGAAAAACTTCAGTTGCCTTCTGTTAGTTCCCATCCTGAATTCTTCATCTTTTCCAGCATCTCGTGAGCAGTTACGTCGAATGTTGTTGGAGTGATAGCAGCGTAACCGTGGGTAAGAGCCCAGTTGTCTGTGTCCTCGGCGTCGGGTTCGTCGTTCGTATAGTTGCCCACCATCCAGAAGTAATCGTAGCCGCGAGGATGATGGCACCTAACGTCCTCGTTGCCCCACGTGCCGCGAGCCATTCTGCAGACGCGCACACCGCGCACCTCGCCGAGAGGATAGTTCACGTTTAGACACACGCCCATAGGCAATCCCTCGCTCAAAACACGAGCCACCACTTGGCGTATCAGTGGGCGCATAGGCTCGAAGTCGGCATCGTCGCTGTGGTCGCAAAGCGAGAAGGCTACGCTGGGGATATACTTCATGCAACCCTCCATCGTTACCCCCATCGTGCCACTGTAGTGGCTATTCACCGATGCATTGTCGCCATGATTTATGCCGCCAATCACAAGGTCGGGCTTTCGGTCGCAAATCTCTGCGAGGGCGAGCTTCACACAATCCACTGGCGTTCCGTTGCACGACCACACTTCTGCCCCGCAAACAGTTCGGCGATGCTTCAGTGTGAGCGGCACGGCTGCAGAGAATGCGCATGAATATCCGCTGCGTGCAGACTCCGGCGCACAGACGATTATTTCGCCCATGTCGGCAATCATCCCTATAAGTGAATTTATACCCTTGGCGTGGTAGCCATCATCGTTTGAAATCAGTATCAAAGGCTTGTTCTTTTCCATAAAAAGCGTTTATTTGCGTGCAAAAGTACGAAAAAAGGTTTAAAACTACAATTATTCAGAGGAAAATTAGTACCTTTGCAACCTATTTAATAGGATTGAAATGGGAAAAATCATTGCATTAGCTAATCAGAAGGGTGGTGTAGGCAAGACGACAACAACAATCAACCTTGCTGCATCGCTTGCCACATTAGAGAAAACCGTGCTGGTGATCGACGCGGATCCACAGGCGAATGCCTCAAGCGGACTGGGAGTTGACATAAAAGAAGTGGACTGCTCGCTCTACGAATGCATCATCGATCACGCAGACGTGCGCGAAGCTATCTACACAACCGACATTGACGGCCTGGATATTATACCAAGCCACATAGACCTCGTTGGCGCAGAAATCGAGATGCTCAACCTTGAAAACCGTGAGAAGGTGATAAGCAATCTGCTCGAACCGCTACGCAAGGAATACGACTACATACTGATAGACTGCTCGCCGTCGCTCGGACTAATCACCGTGAACGCACTGACGGCAGCCGACTCGGTCATCATACCAGTGCAGTGCGAATATTTTGCACTCGAAGGAATAAGCAAGCTGCTCAACACAATCAAGATAATAAAAAGCAAGCTAAACCCGAAACTTGAGATAGAGGGATTCTTGCTAACAATGTACGACTCGCGCCTACGATTGGCAAACCAAATCTATGAGGAGGTAAAGCGCCACTTCCAGGAACTGGTGTTCAAGACCGTCATTCAGCGCAACGTGAAACTGAGCGAAAGCCCAAGCCACGGACTGCCAGTGATACTCTACGACGCCGATTCCACAGGCTCGAAGAATCATCTTGCGCTGGCAAAGGAGATAATCAACAAGAACAAGTAGCAAGAAATGGAAGCAGAGGAGAACAACATACGAGCAAAGATGCGACCAAAAAAGAAATACAGCAAAAGTGTGCTCGGACGCGGACTCGACGACATTGGCGAGGGACGTGGACTCGACGCACTAATAGACACATCGGGCGTCAGCACGCAAGGCAGCTCGAACCTTAGCGAGATTCCCGTAGCACACATAGAGCCCAACCCCAACCAGCCGCGACGCGACTTCGACCCAACGGCACTGGAAGAACTGGCCGAGAGCATACGTCAGATAGGCATCGTGCAGCCCATCACCGTAAGAAAGGTGGCCGACGACCGTTTCCAGATAATAGCTGGAGAGAGACGCTGGCGTGCCTCGCAACTGGCAGGACTGTCGTCGGTGCCAGCCTACGTGCGAACGGCGGAAGACGAAGACGTGATGGAGATGGCTCTCGTGGAGAACATTCAGCGCGAAGACCTCAACCCGATAGAGATAGCACTGGCCTACGAGCGACTCATCGAGAAGAGTGGACAGACGCAGGAACAGGTGTCGAAGCGAGTGGGAAAGAGCCGCGCAGCGGTGGCCAACTATCTCCGCCTGCTGAAGCTGCCCGCCGAGATACAGATTGCCCTCAAGGAGAAAAACATAGACATGGGCCACGCACGCGCACTGCTCTCGCTCGAACGCCCGTCAGAACAGATAAAGCTCTTCAAGGACGTGCAGAAAAACGGATTCTCCGTCAGGCGAGTGGAAGAGCTGGTCTCGATGATAAAGAAGGGCATCAATCCGAAGGAAGCACAGAAAAAGAATACGGTAAAGAAAGGATTGCCCGACGAATTCAACGTGCTGCGCGACCGACTCTCACAGTTTTTCTCGGCCAATGTTCAGATGACATGCTCGCCAAAGGGACGTGGGAAAATCACCATTCCCTTCAACAACGAGGAGGAGCTGGAAAAAATAATGCGCCAACTCGACGCGCTGACCCACGGCGAGAAATAAGCAAAGACAGAGAGTAAGAATTGACGATTAGGCCGCCGCACCTATTCTTATATAGCGATAGGCCTCGGCCTTCTCGATTGTCGAAAGACTTTGAGCCAACCACTCGGAAGTCTCACGACGACAGACCAACTGAAAAGCTGGCGAAGAATTACGATTTCTACGTGATTGAAACGACAAACAACGAATTGACGAGCGTGCGAACCATACTGACGCTGATAATGCTCTTGCTCATGCTGCCGATGAAGGCGGATGCGCAAGACGTGAAACCCGTAACGGTGGAATTGCTCGACTCCACCATGATGGCCGCAGCCGACTCTACGCTCGACCCAAGCACAGTGATGCTTGCCGACAGCGTGGTTAAGGTGGCGCGCGACTGGGCCACGTGGCGACCTAAGCCACAACGAGCACTGTGGCTCGCACTCGTGCTGCCTGGAGCAGGACAGATATACAACCGAAAATACTGGAAACTGCCCATCATCTATGGAGGATTCGTAGGCTGTGTTTACGCCATGCGATGGAACAACATGATGTATAAAGACTACTCGCAAGCCTACCTCGACATTATGGACGACGACCCAGGAACGGCGTCGTACAACAAGTTCCTCCACCTCGGACGAACCATCGATTCGTCAAACGAAAGCCGATACAAGGAAATCTTCAGAAAGAGGAAAGACTATTATCGGCGATACCGCGACCTGAGCTTCTTCGTGCTCGTCGGCGTCTATGCGCTTTCGGTCATCGACGCCTACGTGGACGCAGAACTGTCGGAGTTCGACATCTCGCGCGACCTAAGCATGAAGGTGGAGCCAGTGATAATAAACAACAGTTCCTCGCGCAACCCGCTCGACAACGCAAGCGTCGGACTGCAATGCGCACTAAAATTTTAAACGACCAAACAAGAAACGATGAAAAAGAAGATACTTCTCATAATAATGGCAATGACCTTCGCCGCTCCCATGGCGTGGGCACAGGATATCATTGACGATGGCGACGACGAAGAACTCGTGGACGAAGAAGACGACGAGGACGATGGCGACGACGAAGAAGAGGAAGACGAAGGCACTGCCGACGACGAGATAGTGGTGGTGGATGCGCAAGGCAACGAGGAAGAGATAGCCTTCCCCGAAGCAATGGAGTTCGATGTTGACAGCCTGCTCGACCAATACAATGCCAAGAACTATCTCACTCCCGACACCGACTGCCAGTGGCGAAACGAGAACCCGATGGTGAGCGACAGCACACTGCGCGAGCGACTGCGCCGACTGCCGACAGTGATGGAGATGCCCTTCAACGACATCGTGAGAATCTTCATCGACCGATACGCCAACAGAATGAGAACGGGCGTAGGATATATGCTCGGAGCATCAAACTTCTATATGCCTATATTCGAGGAGGCTCTCGACGTTTACGGACTGCCACTCGAACTGAAATATCTGCCCGTAATAGAGTCGGCGCTAAAGCCAACGGCAGTGTCGCGAGTGGGAGCCACTGGTCTCTGGCAGTTCATGCTTGCCACGGGAAAGCAATACGGACTGAAGGTGAACTCGCTCATCGACGAGCGCCGCGACCCACTGAAAGCATCGATGGCTGCCGCACACTACCTGAGCGACCTATATAAAATCTTCGGCGACTGGAACCTCGTGATAGCGGCATACAACTGTGGCCCCGAAAACGTGAACAAGGCCATCCACCGTGCCAACGGAACAAAAGACTACTGGCAAATATATCCCTACCTGCCAAGAGAGACACGCGGATACGTGCCCGCATTCATCGCTGCCAACTACATAATGAACTACTACTGCGAACACAACATCTGCCCAATGGCGACATCGCTGCCAGCCAAGAGCGACACAGTGGTAGTAACGCGCGACGTACACTTCGACCAAATAGCGGCCCTCTGCGACATCAGCAAGGAGCAACTGCGGGCGCTCAACCCTGAATACCGCCGCGACATAGTGCCAGGACTCTCGCAACCCTCGGCAATAAGGATGCCAATAGCATCAATCACAAAGTTCATCGACCAAGAAGACAGCATCTACGACTACCGCGCCAGTGAACTGCTCACAAAGCGGAGCGAAGTGGTGGTGGCCGAAGACAACGCCTCCTACCAGCGTCCGACCACCCGACGCTACGTATCGAAGAAAAGCGCGCGCACCAAGAAAGGCGCAAAGCGAGCAAAGACCAAGCGCGGAAAGAAGTCGAGAGGAAGCAAGGCAGCCAACCGAAACGTAACAGTCAGAAAGGGACAGACCCTATCGAGCATAGCCAAAGCCAACGGCACCACCGTGGCAAAGCTGAAGAAGCTAAACGGAATAAAGGGCAACAACATTAGGGCTGGAAAGAAGCTGAAAGTGAAATGACAACCTACGACAACAACCATAAAGCGAAAGCTACACCACAAGAGGAAGCCGACGACAAGATGATAAACGCCGCCTTCCAGCGACTGCTCGACACTTACCTTAGCTCCACCCATCGCAAGAAGGTGGACATCATTACCAAAGCATTCAACTTTGCGAGACAAGCACACAAGGGCGTGCGCAGACTTTCGGGCGAGCCTTACATCATGCACCCCATCGCAGTGGCTCAGATTGCCAGCGAGGAGATGGGGCTTGGCTCAACAAGCATCTGCTCGGCTCTGTTGCACGACGTAGTGGAAGACACCGACTTCACCGTAGAAGACATATCGAACATCTTCGGGCCAAAGATAGCGCAAATAGTAGATGGACTAACCAAGATATCAGGAGGAATATTCGGCGAACAAGCATCGGCGCAGGCAGAAAACTTCAAGAAGCTGCTACTCACGATGAGCGACGACATACGCGTGATACTCATCAAGATATGCGACCGACTGCACAACATGCGCACGCTCGACAGCCAGCCGCCAAGCAAGCAATACAAGATAGCAGGCGAGACACTCTACATCTACGCGCCACTGGCCAACCGACTGGGCCTAAACAAGATAAAGTCGGAACTGGAGAACCTCAGTTTCAGATTCGAGCATCCAGAGACCTACAACGAGATTGAGCAACGACTAAAAGAGACAGAGCTAAAGCGACACGAGATATTCGACGAGTTCACCGCCCCTATTCGCGACGAACTCGACGCCATGGGGCTAAAGAGCTACGAGATAAAAGAACGAGTGAAAACCCCCTACTCCATCTGGCAAAAGATGCAAAACAAGCACGTAACGTTCGACGAAATCTACGACATTCTCGCTGCTCGAATCATCTTCACACCGCAGAAACGAGAGGACGAAGTGAACGACTGCTTCCAAATCTACGTAGCAATAAGCAAGATATACAAGTCGCACCCCGACCGACTGCGCGACTGGATTAACCACCCCAAAGCCAACGGATACCAAGCTCTCCACGTAACGCTCATGAGCCACCGCGGGCAATGGATAGAGGTGCAGATACGCAGCGACCGAATGAACGAGATAGCCGAGCAAGGATTCGCCGCCCACTGGAAATACAAGGAAGAGAGCACGCCCGCCACAGAGACCACCGCGCCCACCGACAAGACCGAGGCAGACAACGAAAACGAACTGAACGACTGGCTCAGCACCATCAAGGAAATACTCGACGACCCGCAGCCAGACGCCATGGACTTCCTCGACGCAATAAAGCTCAACCTCTTCGCTTCCGAGATATTCGTGTTCACGCCGAAAGGAGAAATCAAGACCATGCCAGCGGGAAGCACCGCCCTCGACTTCGCATTCTCTATACACACATTCCTCGGAAGCCACTGCATTGGAGCAAAGGTGAACCACACTCTCGTGCCAATGAGCCACAAGCTGCAAAGCGGCGACCAAGTGGAAATACTCATCTCAAAGTCGCAGAGACCCAAGGCAGAATGGATGACATTCGCATCCACCGCCAAGGCAAAAGCAAAGATACAAGCCATTCTGCGCCGACAATCACGAGAGCTGCAAAAGAAAGGAGAGGAGAAACTACGCCAGTTCTGCAACGACAACGAGCTCGAAATGACGTCGGCACTCATAGACCACCTCGCACAAACCCACGACTTTGAAAAGCGAGACCAATACTTCCAAGCGCTCGGAACAGGAGCAATAGAGCTCGGACAAGACGACCTCGACAAGCTAAGCGGAAAGACAGAACGACGCGGAAGAAAAGGATGGCTCCGCTTCGTACCATTCGTGGGAAAGAAGAAAAAAGAGGAAGAAAAGCCCGAACTATTCATAGCCACCAAGGAACTAAACCGAAAGAAACCGATATTCATCACCGAAGAAAACTACGCAAAGTTCAAGCATCCCGACTGTTGCCACCCAATACCAGGCGACGACATTCTCGGATTCATCGACAACCAACAGCAAGTGGAGATACATCGGCGCTCGTGCGAAGTAGCGTCGAGACTGAAAAGCAGCTACGGAAACAGACTGCTCGACCTGCGTTGGGACATGCACAAACTGCTCTATTTCGACGCAACCATCCACGTGCAAGGCATCGACCGAATAGGACTGCTCAACGAGGTAACGGCAATAATATCAGGACAAATGAACGTGAACATACGCCACATCTCGATAAGCTGCGAAGAAGAACTCTTCGAGGGAACCATCGACCTGCGCGTACACGACCGCGAAGACGTGAAGACCATCACCTCGGCCCTAAAGAAAGTGGAAGGACTGAAAGAGGTATCCACAATAAAATAAACCTCGGACGCCAACCCTCACACGCGACACTCCAAACTTTTAGGCTCACCATTCTTAGCGTTTCCGCTTGTAAAAAAAGCAGAGACGCACACTCGAAACACATTTTGCCCAAAAGCCTAAGAAACCGCACCAACCATACCACTGACAATCAATCACTTCCGAAGTGCAAATTTCCTACGGTGGAAGAAGCCGACTCCCACGGTGGAAGAAGTTCGTTATTACGGTGGAAGCTATCAACTATCACGGTGGTAGTTCCCAACTCCCACGGTAACGGTATCATAACAGCATAGTGATTGTAAAAACGATTCGCAATTATCGCCAATCCTTCATAACTGCCCAAACGCCCCATAAAGCCATAATTGCCTAAAGCAAAAGCGCTCCTACGAGCTCCCGACAACACTCAAATCAGCCTCTTATGACGGAAGATAAACCACGTGGCAGCCGAGATGACCACTGAGATAGCCACGGCAAAGATGAATCCGAAACGACTCGTCTCCATGCCGTTTATCAGGTTCATTCCGAAGAGGCTCGCTATGAGTGTGGGGAACATCAGTATGATGGAAACCGACGTCAACGTACGCATCACGGTGTTCATATTGTTGTTGATGATGCTCGAATAGGTGTCCATTGTCGATTCCAATATGTCTGAGTAGATGCTCGTAGTCTCGCGCGCCTGCGTCATCTCGATATTAACGTCCTCTATAAGGTCGGCGTCGAGCTCATCCACTTGCAGCTTAAACTTCAGCTTCGCCAATAGGTTTTCGTTCCCACGAATAGAGGTGATGAAGTATGTCAACGAGTCTTGCAGTCGGCTCAGTCCGATGAGCGACTCATTGTTCACGCCCTTGTCAAGGTTGCGTTTCGCCTTCTCTATCAGTCCGTTTATCTGCTTCAGACGCTTCAGATACCATACTGCCGACGAGAGAAAGAGGCGGAACGTCATGTCAACATAGTCCGTAAAGCCTACGCCGCGCTTCTGCTGATAGCTCACGAAATCAATCATCATGTTAGTCTCGTAGAAGCATACCGTTATCGTCACGTCGCGCTTATGGATTATGCCGAGCGGCACCGTAGTATATGGCGTCCGCGAGCGTATCTCCTTAACGTAAGGGATGCGCAAGATTATCAGCATCCAGCCGTCGTCGTACTCATAGCGCGCACGCTCGTCGGTATCGCTGATGTCAGAGATGAAATAGTCGGGAATGTTGAATTGTTCCTCCAGCAGCTGCTGGTCTTCTTCTGTTGGACACGTCACCTGTATCCAGCAGTTGGGCTCCCACTCATTGATGGTCTTCAGCCCGCCATTGGTGTTCCAGTAAGTTCTCATTTGCCAATCCTCCATGCTTTCTTTGCACGATGACCCGTTCGTGAGGATTGACCAGTGTTGGCTCTTCCTCACGCTCAACGTTTGAAAGTCTCCGCGTGATAGTCGTCCATTTCTTTGTTCTTTTAGTGAATATTCCGTTAATTGCGCTGCAAAATTACTACTTTTTTTTCAAAAGCCCAAACACTTTCCCCTTTAATTTGCCCATACCAACGAGTTCGCACCACTATCGGGCAAACACGACAGCGCCTCTCTCCTTCCCCATCATGCAAACCGCGCCCAAACAGCATCCCCTTATACAAAAGAAAACATTTCCTTATATAAAAAAGAATATCTCCTTATAACGAAAATAATATGTCCTTATGTCCCCAAAAGTATTACCTTGTCAGAAAAAGAACGCCGGCACCCCCGAATCGTATGGGCGGGGATGCCGGCTTTAAAATATGTGTGAGAACAAATTATTACTTATCGCTTACGATACAGATCGAGACGCGGTTCAGGTCGTTCTCTGCGAACGGCTGGATGCGCGAACCGTGGCTGTCGCGAGTGATGCGGCTGCTGTCGATGCCATACTTCTCCTGAAGCTCCTTGGCAACACAGTCGGCACGCTGAGCGGCCAGTTTGTCGTTGATGGCGTCGTTACCAGTGCCAGCGTCAGCATAACCGCTGATCTTAACCTTCGTGTTCGGATGAGCCTTCATGAAGTCGGCTACTTCCTTAACCTTCTGCTCTTCCTTTGCGCTCGGAGTGGTCACGTTGATGGTGAAGAACACGTTGCGGGTCAGAGTGTCGGGAACTACGACGGGTTTCGGTTTCGGAGTCGGCTGAACGACGGGCTGAGGCTCTGGCTCGCGAACGGGCTCTGGCTCAGCTACGACAGGAGCTACTACGGTGTAGGTCTTGCCGAGGTTGATCTTCAGGCCAACCAGTGCGTTGAAATACCAGTCGGGGTTGTCTGCCTTCTTCGAGTTGTACTTGTCGCTCAGGATGTTGGCGTTACCTTCGAGACCGAGGCTAACAGCGTCGCTCAGACGGAAGTCAACACCGAGACCGGCGCGGCCAAACGGACGTACCTTCGTGCCATCCCAGATGTACTCCAGCTCGTAAGTGCTGAGATTACTCAGACCTGCAGCAATGTCCTGAACTTCATCGTTCTTGAAGCCGATGTTTGCACCGCCGCCCAAGAACACTGTCCAGTTCATCACGCGCTTAGGATTCCATCCGCAGAACAAGTTCGAGAGGTTGAACATCAAGTCCAAGCCAGGAGCCACATAGTTCCACTTGTAGTTGGTGGTCAGGGCAGGATTGCCATAGCCATTCCAACCACCCTTGCTCTGCCATGCATTGGCTTGCAGACGCAGACCAACAACCGGAGAGAACTGGTAGCCAAGGCCGAGCTGGGCATTCGGCGAGATGAGGTCTTTGAACTTGGCCTCGCCGAGCGTGTACTGAGCGCCACCCTGCAGCTGCAGGAACCAGTGCTTCTTGAACACGTACTCAGGCTCAGAAGTCTGAGCCATTGCCGACGTTGCGAACAAGCACAACGCAGCAACGAATAACGATTTAATTGTCTTCATATAAAACATGTTTTAAATTAAAAAAATTGTTTGTCTCTCTATTTCTTTGTCCATGCAGTGTTCGACACTGGACGGATGAGGAAGCCAAGGTAGCGGTTGAAGGCACCGAGGCTGTAGGTCTTCGAGGTGGAAGAGTAAGACATCGACAAGCAGCGAGCATAGTCTTCGCTGTGGCCCTCGGCATTGTTCTTCGATGCTGACCAATAGCGACCCGACGAGCCAGATCCCTTTACCGACGAACTGCTCATATAACCAGCAACTGGGAAGAATATCGAATTGCCGTTGCTGCCAGTTACTTTATAGCCAGAAACGCCGTTCTGCGTCGTCCAAGTCCATGTGCACTGGTTGATAAGCTCTGTTATCTCGCCCATCGTTGGCATACGGAAGTTGCCTCCCCAGCGCGACTGGGCTGCGTCGTATTCTGTCTTGCTTATGCTTGTTCCGAGGTCATCATAGCTTCCGTCGTTATAATATTTGTATGTATCGACTGTATAGGTAGTCTTATCCTCCAGCTCGCCCCATGCAATATATTCGCCTGCGTCGGAAGAACTCGACGCTCCTACGTTACGGTCAGCCCAATAAACGCTCAATCCCAAGTCAACCGTAGAACCAGCCTCAGAGTTTGCCTTGACGGTGGTCTCGCTACTACTGCCCGTGCCATCATCATAGACAGGACGAATGAAACGCTTCAAAGCTACGCTTCTCCATCCACTGGAGTACGTGTTTGCCGGCGAAATCTCGTAGGCCTTAGCTTGTGTTGTAGCGTCGGGATTACGGTTGGCAGTCCAATAGTTGCCATAGTTGGCATTGTAGTTGCCGCTTTGGTTATAAAATCCACCGCCTGGCAAGAATATCGTATTGCCATTCTTGGCTGTAATCAGGTATCCGTTTGTGCCTGAGCTATTATAATTGCTCATATATTCTATGGTACAACTGCTAAGCAACTCTTCCCAATCGTCGGCGGTCGGCAAACGCCATTCACCCTTCCAGATATAATGGGCAATGTCGTAATCAGTGCCAGAAATGTCATCTTCCGTGTTGTCTTTAGCGTATTCCGTAGGTTGCCATGTACCAGACTCGGAGACTGCACCGTCGCCGTCGCCCCATCCGAAGTAACCACCTTTGTCGGTCATCGTGGTTGCGCCCATATTCCATGTTGCCCACTTCACACTCGTTCCCATGTCAACGTAGTCGGCTTCGGGATACTTAGGCTTCGTAGTAAAGGTAGTAGTGTCGGAAGAGAATGTCAGCTGACCGTTGTTGTAGTCGGCAATAGCTGTATAATAATAGGTAGTTCCAACGCTGAGGTTAGAAAGAGTGAACGTAGTAGAACCTTCCGACGAAGCCTCACCTGTAACGCTTGATGCACTCGAAAGATTAGCGTTCGTGCCATATTTCAACGTAAGATTTGTAATGTTGTCAATATCGCCAGCATAGTTTACCGTTACGGTAGCCGAATACTGCTTCGGGTCAGCATTATTACCCGTCATTACCACGGCATTGCTGTACTCCCCATAGACGGCGCGAATGGCGAGACCACAATAACGAATGCACTGGCCTATAGTCTTGGAATCCGACGACATTTGGAACATCTTCGCATTGTTAGTGCTAGTAGAAGACAGGTTACCAGTCCAATAGTAACCTAACTCATCCTCCTTCGTAGTTGTGCTACCAGTGCGAAGCCCCGTCAGCGGAAGGAATATGGAGTTACCATTGTTGGAAACCTCGTAACCCTCCACTCCGTCTTTAGTCGTGTACTCCCAAGTGCAGTTATCTATGAGTTCCTGAAATTCGTCTGCCGACGGCATACGCCACTTGTCGCCCCACTTGTGGAGGGCGATGTCGTAAGAGGTCAAAATGATGTCGCCAGATGGGTCGGAGACAGGATACCAAGCAAGGTCAGTGGAAAGGTTGGTGCCCGTAATGTCGCCCCAACCGATAAGCGAACCTACTTCGGTCTCCTTTGTAGCTCCCATATTGAAGGTAGCCCACTTCACACTGAGTCCGAGGTCAACATATTCAGGTGTCTCGGCAGTGAGCGTGTCGGCATCGTTCTGGAAATAGATGGATTCCACTTCCCAAACTTTCTTTTCGATGGTTGTTCCATCTGTCAATTTCATATATACCACTTTCTGTGCCGATGCGATGCCGCAACCAACGAGCAGAAGAAGGCTCAACAGATATTTTTTCATTGTTTGAAGATTTTATAAGATTGCTTGTTAACCTGAATAATATAAGCACCACGGCTTAAATGTGAGAGATGAATGGTAATAGTGCCTTCGCCCCCATCGAAAGGCATGCTGAGCTGCTTGCCCGATGCGTCGAAGAGCGAGATATGTTCTGTGCCGCTCAGTCCAGAGAGCGTCACATTGTCGTTGTCGATATATTCAAAGCCGAAGCGTTTCTCGCCAGTCGCAGGGTTGATGTCTGTCGTTGTGCGGCTCTCGAAACGAAATTCGCTGAAGTCTGCATAAAGATAAGATGCCTCAAAAGAGGTAGCCTTTACATAGACATATTTGGCGTCGGCTGTAATCACGGGATAGCGTGATAGGTGAATGGTCTCCTCAGTTCCGTCGGTCAGCGAGATGATCAACGTATAGGAGGTCTCTGCAGCAGCAGCCTTTCCAAACGGGAAAAGCAACACGAGCAGTAGGCAGCAAAGGCGAACCAACTGGCGAGCGTCGCAGAGAAGATGCTTGTTATATTTCATTGCTTTATGTTTCTTACTAACATTTTCAGATGGACAACCACTGGATAGTCCATTAAATCAGTATAAATCCCGATGGTGGTTTCTTTCTCGAAGGGAGCTGCAGTGCTTATATCTACACTCACTGGCAGTTCGACTGTCTCACCTGAGGCTATAGCCTTCTTTGGTTTCTCAACCGTGGTGCACTCGCAGTCGGTCTTCACCTTCGTAACTCTTAAATCCTTTCTACCGTTGTTGGTCAGGCGGATGACGCACGTCGCGGGCGATTCCGTCTTGTAAACCGTGCCTAAGTCGATATTCTCGTTCTCCACCGTAGCAAGACGCTTAGGAGCATTGCACGAGCAGAAGAGAAGCATGCTGACGAGGCACGCGGTCAACAGATTAGCGATCCTTATATACATTCTTTACACCTTTGGCGTACACATCGAGAAGTGTGAGGTGCCACTTGCCGTTATAGATAACGGGATTGAGGCTAAGCGTTGTTACGCCCTTATCCTTGTTTATGTCGCCACTCTTGACAATCTGCATTCTATAGGAAATCTCGTTGTTGAGCGAGTCGCGAAGAAGAAAACCCTTCTGCTGGATGGCATAGATGGGGCGCATCTCGTATGCCTTCACGAACTCTTGCTGTTCCTTCTCGGTGAGAGGTTTCAGCGTATCGCCATAGAATTTGTAGAGCATCTTGCTTGCTGAAGCGAAATCGCGGCTTTCGAGACTCGAAATGAAAGTCTTGCAGAGATTATTGACTTCGGCAGTGTCTGCACCCTTGAAGTCAACACCAGCAGGACGAAGATACTTGCTGTAAGCAGGACCTTCCTTCTTTTCCTTGTCCGACTTGCACGCAACGCAAAGCGTAAGAGCAGCAAGCGAAAGAATGGCAATGTGTCTAATGTTCATTTCTTATATATTCGTTATAAGTAAAATAGGGGAGGAGCACTTTACCCCTCCCCTATGATTTAAAGATATCCTAATTGATATTACTTCTGACGTGCAGAGCCGCCTTCAGTGGCTTCAACGTGGATGGTAACCCAAGCGTAGATTGGAGTATGATCACCCCACTCGTAGTAAACAGCAACCGGGAACTTAACGTCGAACGACTGTACGGTGTTCGAGAGGTTGTTGTACTCGATAGTGTTGTCCTCAGCGTGGTAGATGAAGTCAATCTCGCTCGATACGGTGTTCAGCGGAACCCAAGTATCGGTTGTAGCCTGGTTCAGGTTGGTCAGAGTAGCGTCGCTAATCGACAGGGACTCGCCATCCTCAAGGTCGAGAGGCTCAATCTTGGTGATGTTGTAGTACTTGTAGTACTTGCCAGAGCCGTCGTCCAGACCCCAAGTTGCAGTAGAAGCTGGGTTGTACGACTTGCTGTTCCAAGCGTCACGCCAGTCAATGTACTGGAGCAGGTCAGCGAGCTTAACAATCTGCTTGGTGAGGGCAGCGTCCTGAACCTTAGCGTCTGCGCTCTTAACGCTGATTGGACGGAGGAAGCGAACAACCAGAGGCTTCTGGTTCTTAACCTCAATCTGCTGGGTCGAGATAACCTCGCCAGTAGCGTCGTAGCAGTATCTGTAAACGTTAGCGATGATGTAAGCAGCGAGAACATCCTCAGAGAGCTCGTTGTGAGCCTTGTAGTTGAGGAGAGCCTCAGCGAATTCACCATGGTGGAAGTAGATCTTCTGCTGGTTAGCTTCCATCTCATCCTTTACGTAAGCGTCGATAACAGCAACAGTGTCCTTCTTGCCATTATAGGAAGCGAAGAGAGTCTTGCCATCCTCGCTGACAGACATTGTGAAGGTAACTTCCTTGCCGTCGAGGATACCCTTGAACTGAGCACCAGTGTTACCACCTGCGCTGCGGTCGTCGGTATTGAACTTCTTAGCATCGAATACGAGGTCGAGGTGGAGCTCGCCGGTCTTGATGCCGTCGCCATTCTCAACAGAGCTAATCCATGTGGAAGCGCTGAGGTCGTTGTTTACGAAGAGGTTCGAGAACTGTCCGTCGAAGTCTGTGCAGACGTCTGCGAGGTTATCGTCCGGAGAGAGAACCTGTACGTGGGTCTCGTCGAGACCACCGTCAGAGCCGTTAGCAGCGCTGTCGAACTCACGCCAATACTCCTTAATCTTGTTCTTGTCCCAGTTGAGGTCAGCGATGTACGGAGTAACCACCTTGTAAGTGAGCTTACCAGTGTTGAGGTGGATGAAGATGTCAGGATATCCGGCCTCTTTTGCCTCGTACATTACCCAAGTGTCAACGCCATCGTAGGTGTAGGTAACGGTGCCATCGCCATTGTCAGTCTTCTTACCCTTCGTGGTAATGAGATCCTTGATGTCGTCGAATTCAACAGACCACTCGAGGATAGATGTCATCTGTCCGTCTGCAGCATCCTCGTCGTCGTGGTGCATTACCTTACCGATTGCAGGATGTTCTGTGTCGCACTCGTACATATTACCATCCTTACCGAGGTAGAACTGAGTAGCTGGGCTGCCACCGTAGAGGTCATTTCCGTAAACATCCTTGAAGCGCTCACGGCTGAGGTTTACGTTAGGCAGGCTATAGATGTCATACTCGGTCTGAACCCACTGGGTCTTGAAGCCGTAAGCATCATACTTAGGAAGACAAGCTCCGTTGTTGGTCCAAGTAGCGGGATCGCCAGTGTACTCAACGACAGTAAGCTCAGGAGCAGGAGTAGCCTCCTCCTCAGAGGTAATCTGAATCATGATGTAACCATAGTCGAGAACCTCGCCGTCAGCATTTACGAGAGATACGCGAACGACTGGAGTACGTCCAATCTGCTGCTTGCTCTGGTTAGCAACCTTCTGACCGTTCTTCGTAGTGAAGGAATCGGTATCGCAGTAGTCACGACCCTCACCTACGTTAGTTGTAGGATAGTCAGGACGCTGTGGCTGGAAGGTGTAAGTACCATCCTCGTTTGCCCTGATAGCTGCGTGTGCAGACTCAGAGGTCTCGTTGTCACCACGCCAGAGGCCAGTGAGCTCGAATACATAGTGGAGTCCGTTAGCGGTCATGAAGTCGCTACCTGCAACGATGTGGTTGCCGTCAACGTCGGTGTAGTGAGTCTCAACGAGGTCGTTCAGGTTGATACGCGAGTTCCAGAGACACTGGTCCTGAGCAGCAAAAGTCACGCCACCGTTAATCAGAGTCTCATAGAAGTTGTGAGCCTCGTGTACGGTAGCCATCACGTGGTTGTGGTTCTTGTTCTGTTCCGAAGTGTTTACAGCACAATCGCCGCAGTGAGTGTTGTGGGCCTTGTTGTTGGGGTTAGCCGAGTAAATCTCGGTTCCCTCGATAAGAGCGCCATGCAGTGTGTGTGCAATACGAACGTCCTTAACGTCGGAACGAACGAGCGTAGCATAGTCGGAAGTGATAGTGGTGTCAGCGTCGGTGCCGTCGGTAGCCTGAATGGTGATTTCAGTAGCGAATACGGTGATAGCCTGGTCGTTGGCAACACTCTTAATCTTGTCAGGATTTCCAACCTTCAGAGGAACCATCAGTCGTCCGGTCTTCACGCCGTCAACAGTCTCATAGTAAGGCTGCGAAGCGATGCGGAGGCTGCAAGGAGCTTCGTTTGCGGTAGATTTCAGGAATGGATCGTCCTCGGTGTTGAGGGCCATGCGGGTCTCCCAGTTAGCCAAAGCCTCGTCGATGTCAGCATTTGACGGGTTGAGGTGATACTTAGCAACCAAGTTCATGGTCTTGGTCTTCTCGGTGTACGGGAAGCGGTTGTGAGTATCGTCGCGCTCAGCACCGGTAGTGCCAGTGTAGTCGCTTTCCTTATCCTCGTCAACATATCCCCACTTGCCACCGTCCTTCGTAGTATTAGCGGACTTGCCAGCACCGAGATATCCTTCCTTAAAGTTCCAGCTGTCCTTGTTGAGAGCAGGAGTAAGGGTATAGTTGCGATAGGTGAGAACCGTCAGGCTCGTTCCCTCAACGCCCCAGTAGTAGAGGTCGGGATCGAACACGAGGCTACGGAGTGTGCTCTTAACGTAAACGTTGAGCACGTTAACCTGCTGCTGCAGGCTCTCTACGTCGTCCTCGATCTGAGCGGTAACAGTGCAAAGAGAGTCAATCTTGTTAGCCAGAGTCTGCTGTCCCTTCTTCAGAGTCTCAATGTCAGCGGTGTTGGCATTGATCTTCTTCTCAAGAGCTGCGTCAGCCTCTTCCAGAGCCTGCTGCATCTTGGTGATAGACGCCTTAACCTCGTCGATCTGCTTTGTGAACTGCTCCTTGAGATCGCCAACGTTTACGTCCTTGATCTTCTCCTCAAGAGTGGAGATGCGCTCGCCATAGTTTTCGAGGGTGCTCTTCTGCTGAGCAATATCCTCCTTTACGGCTTCGATAGCGGTGGAGTTCTTGTTAATACCGTCCTCAAGAGTAGCGAGGCTGGTGTTAACAGCAGCGAGTTTAGCATTGATGCTCTCAATAGCAGCGTCGAAGTCTTCCTGATCAACCTTGCCTGCGAGAACAGTGTTAATCTCTTCCAAAGCCTTGTCGATTTCTTCGATGTCAGCCTCAATCTCAGAGATCTGGCCACTAAGAGTTACGATTTGTGCAAGAGCATTCTCTGCCTCAGCCTTAGCGTTGTCGGCAGTAGATTGTGCCTTTGCCACTGCTTCGAGAGTTGCGTACTTCGAATCAAGGGCGGCAATCTTGTTCTCAAGTTCCGTCTTGAGAGCAGCTCTTTGCGCTTCGCAATTGCTTTGGCAAGTCTTCAGACTCGACTCAAGCGCGGTGACACGGTCAGCCACACTATTGATGTCGTCATCGTAGTCCTTGCAAGAGCTGAACGAGCCTATAGCAGCGACAAACATCGTAGCCATAAGCAAAGAACTTAAAATTCTCTTTTTCATACGATTTTTTTAAAAATTAAAATTAAACACTAAATTAAATCTCTATCTTTTCTCACACATTACTCGACCCCACGACACAGTGAGGCCAACTTTTTGTTGCAAAAATACAACTATTTCCGTTATCTTGCAAGAATTTTTCCTTTTATTTTCAAAAAAACCTCAATTTTTTAACAAAATAGGCAGTTTTCGGCCTTGAAAGGTGCATAAATAGGGATTTTTCAACGTTAAAACGGAAACAGAAAGAGTTGAGAACGCAAGAAGTAATGGGAGAAGGCGGCAGTGGAAGCCGAGGGAGAGGCCAAGGGAGAGAGCCAAGCGGTATGAGCAGCGAATAGATGGCCTCACGCGCGCGTATATATAATAAGGTGTAGAGCGTAGAGGAGATTGCAACTGACGGACGCGATGAAATGGTCGCCTCGCGCGCGCGTGTATATATAATAAGGTGTAGGGACGATTGGGCGGATGGTTGTTGGGAATGATGGCAACAGAAAGGCGGAGCTACACTTCACAGCGTAGCCCCGCGGCAAACTTCAAACAACCAAAATAGAAAGTGAGCTCCAAATCGGTCGCTGTGTCGAACACGGTCCGACTTGGTCTGTTTATCTGATGAAGAGCAGTTCGCGATACTTGGGCAGCGTCCAGAAGTCATCTTCTACGATTAGCTCAAGTTTGTCTATCTGATAGCGGATTTCCTCCATCTTTGGCTCGACAGTGTCGTGATAGGCGATGGCCTTCTGGTGCTCGTCGTCAATCTTGTTGGCCACTTTCCTCGCATTGACAAGTTCTTCCACTCCTTTCTCGATGAGGTTGGTTCGCTCGGCAATCTCTTCGATGAGCTTGATGTTGCGCTCGGATAGTTTGTCAGCCTTTTCGTTGGGGAAGATTTCGCGCATATTCTGCACGTTTTGTATCAGTTTGCTCTGGTAGTGGGTGCATACAGGGATGATATGATTCATGGTGAGGTCTCCCATTACGCGTGCCTCAATCTGTATCTTCTTTGTATAGGTCTCCCACTTTACTTCGTTGCGTGCTTCGAGCTCCTTGCGCGTCATGACACCGAGACTCTCGAACATCTTCACGCTGGCGTCGTCGAGATATCGTTCGAAGACTACCGGACACGACTTCTCGCAGTCGAGTCCGCGCTTCTCTGCCTCTGCAACCCATTCGTCGGAGTATCCGTTTCCGTCGAAGTGAATTGGTTTGCAAGTCTTAATGTCCTCGCGTACAATATCGATGATGGCACTGGTCTTGTCTGCGCCTTTCTCGATGAGTTCATCCACGCGATTCTTGAAATCAACGAGTGCCTCTGCAACGGCGGAGTTAAGTGCAATCATTGCACTGGCGCAGTTGGCCTCCGAACCTACGGCGCGGAACTCGAAACGGTTTCCTGTGAATGCGAAGGGCGATGTTCGGTTGCGGTCGGTGTTGTCGATGAATAGTTCGGGAATCTCTGGTATGTCGAGTTTCATTCCTTGCTTGCCTTCGAGCGAGAATAGGTCGTCGCGGTCGGCTTTCTCTATGTGTTCGAGCAGTTCGCTAAGCTGCTTGCCGAGGAACGACGATATGATGGCAGGGGGAGCCTCGTTCGCTCCGAGTCGGTGTGCGTTGGTGGCACTCATGATGGATGCTTTGAGTAGTCCGTTGTGGCGATAGACGGCCATGAGTGTCTCTACGATGAAGACTACGAAACGGAGGTTATCTACGGGTGTCTTTCCAGGGCCGTGGAGCAGTATGCCGGTGTCGGTGGCGAGGCTCCAGTTGTTGTGCTTTCCCGAACCGTTGATGCCTGCGAAAGGTTTTTCGTGCAGTAGTACGCGGAAGCCGTGCTTGCGTGCCACTTTCTTCATTAGCGACATGATAAGCATATTGTGGTCAACTGCGAGATTGGTCTCCTCGTAGATGGGTGCGAGCTCGAACTGGTTGGGAGCCACCTCGTTGTGGCGTGTCTTTACGGGGATAGAGAGCTCAAGAGCCTGTATTTCGAGGTCTTTCATGAATGCCTGCACGCGGTCGGGTATGGTTCCGAAGTAGTGGTCGTCCATCTGCTGGTTCTTGGCTGAGTCGTGTCCCATAAGTGTGCGTCCGGTGAGCAGCAGGTCGGGGCGTGCACTGTAGAGGCCTTCGTCAACGAGGAAGTACTCTTGCTCCCATCCGAGATTACTGATTACCTTCTTAACATCGGGGTAGAAATAGTGGCAAACGTCTGTTGCGGCCACGTTGACAGCGTGGAGCGCCTTTAACAGCGGTGCCTTATAGTCGAGTGCCTCTCCTGTATATGAGATGAAGACGGTGGGGATGCAGAGGGTGTCGTCGATGATGAATACTGGCGACGTTGGGTCCCAAGCGGAGTATCCACGCGCCTCGAAGGTGTTGCGAATGCCGCCTGAGGGGAACGACGATGCGTCGGGTTCTTGCTGTGCGAGCAGCTTTCCGCTGAACTCCTCTACCATTCCGCCCTTTCCATCGTGCTCGATGAAGGAGTCGTGCTTCTCGGCAGTTCCCTCGGTGAGCGGCTGGAACCAGTGAGTATAGTGGGTAACGCCTTGCTCTTGCGCCCACTTCTTCATTCCTTCTGCCACGGCATCGGCCACCGAGCGCTCAAGGCGGACTCCGTTGTCTATCACGTCAATCATCTTCTCATAAACGTCTTTGGGCAGATACTTGAACATCTTGTCTCGCGTAAAGACTTTCTTTCCGAAGTACTCAGAAGGGCGCTCTTCGGGGCTCTTCACTTCGAGAGGCTTCTTTGCGAAGGCCTCTGCTACTACTTGAAATCTTAGATTCTCCATAACTTTTATCTTTTTTGTCGTTGTTTTCCTTTTGGGTGATTTTATCGGGGGTTATAGGTTGCAATAGGGTTTTATCGGAATCTATTGGCAGCCTTACCTTATTATATATTAGGGTCGCAGGGTGAAGCCGAAGAGTAGATAGGCTTTCTGTGCGCTTGGGTTTGCGGTTACTCCGGCGAAAAGCGGGAGGCGGAATGTTTGGGTTACGCGGATATCACGGGTGGCCATGAGCGATAGGTTGCAGAGTGCGAAACCGCTGGATTTGTTGTCGTTGTAGAACGTTGTGTAGTAAGGCACTGCTCCGACGGTGGCTTTCCAGTAGCATCCTCCGAGTCGGAAGGGGGCGCTCAGCTCGACGTAGGAGCTGTAGGCGCGCTTTCCGCTCTTGTTGAGCCCGTCGTTTCCGGCGATGTTTGTGAACCATTGCAATGCGACGGGTCCGAAGTTGTAGCCGACGTTGGCCTCGAAGACGTGGGATGTACGGTGTGCGTCGTAGAGGAAATAACGCTTGGAGTCGAAGTAATAGTCGGTCAGTCCTACGGTGAATCCTCCGAGGGTGTAGGCTGCGGTGAGGTCGAACTCCTTAGTGTCTTCCTTTTCGATGCCGACGCTGCCCCACGCGGTGAGCGACAGTCCTTTCCACTCAATGCCGAGGGTGGGCTGTACGCTGACGTTGCCGAGCTTTTGGCCTCGCCAGATGTACTGGTTTACGAGGTCGGCCTCAAGCGTGGTCTCCACCCCGTCTTGTGCCTTCGTCGTGCCTGCCGTTGTCGCGAGAGCGAGGGTCAGCAGGAGTGCTTTCGTGTTTATCCTTATCATCTTTCTTACCTTATATATTTTTGTCAGCCCATTCAATTACTTTAAGTCTATCATGATTGCAAGAAGCAGCGAGCCACTAAAGCCATTTCTTCATGCGGTCGAGCGCCTCAAGACAGTTGTCGCGATTGCCGAACGCGGTGAATCTGACATAGCCTTCACCACTGGGGCCGAAACCAACTCCGGGCGTGCACACCACGTGGGCGTCGTATAGCAGTTGCTCGAAGAAGCGCCAGGAGCCCATACCTTCGGGCGTCTTCACCCAGAGATATGGTGCATTTTGTCCGCCATATACGCGCAAGCCAGCCTGTTCGATGGTCTCTCGCATCAGTCGGGCGTTCTCCATGTAGTATGCTATTGTCGCCTTCACTTGCTCATGGCCTTCGGGTGTGTAGATAGCCTGAGCAGCGCGCTGACTGATGTAGCTCGTACCATTGAACTTTGTGCTTTGCCTGCGAAGCCACAGCGGGTTTAGGGGAAGCCGCTCGCCACTTAGCGTAGCCACTGTAACCTCCTTCGGCACAATGGTATATCCGCAACGGACGCCCGTGAAGCCTGCCGTCTTGGAATAGCTGTGGAACTCTATTGCGCACTTCCGCGCACCACGAATCTCATATATGGAGTGCGGTATTTCGGGGTCTTGTATGTAGGCCTCGTAAGCGGCATCGTAGAAGATGAGAGCATCGTTCTTCAGTGCATAGTTCACCCATTTCTTCAGTTCGTCCTTCGTGATTACCGTACCCGTCGGATTGTTGGGGTAGCAAAGGTAAATCACGTCAACGCGATGGTCGGGCAACTGTGGCACGAAGTTGTTCTCCTCGGTGCACGGCATATAGGTTACGTTGCTCCAACGGCCATCCTCGCCGAGCGTACCGGCTCTACCAATCATCGCGTTTGAGTCGATGTAAACGGGGTAGATGGGGTCGGTTACTCCGATGCTGTTGTCCCATCGAATCAGTTCTTGAATGTTTCCCGTATCGCTCTTGGCACCGTCGTTTATGAACACTTCGCTCGCGTCGAGGTGTATTCCGCGCGGCTTGAAATCGTTTTTCAAGATGTCTTCGCGCAGGAAAGCGTAGCCTTGCTCTGGCCCATATCCGCGGAAGGTGTCGGCAGTGGCCATCTCCTCGACGGCCTTGTGCATGGCCTCTATCACAGCTGGCGCGAGCGGCTGAGTTACGTCGCCAATGCCAAGACTGATGATGTTTGCCTTCGGGTGCGATACTTTGAAGGCATTCACTTTCTTGGCAATGTCTGCGAACAAGTAGTTGTTCGGCAGCTTCAGAAAATGTTCGTTTACCAATGCCATAGTTGTCTCTGTTTTTGATTGTTCTAAAGTGCTTCTATCTCCCCCTCGAAGGCAAACTCTGCCGGCCCCGTCATCATGACGTGGTTGTCGGCCTCGCGCCACTCTATTTTCAGCTCGCCTCCGTCCATCGCTATCCGACTTTCGCGCGGCGCACGACCCGTAACGGCGGCTGCCACGGCGGTGGCGCAAGCTCCCGTCCCGCAAGCCATCGTGATGCCACTGCCCCGTTCCCACACTCGCGTGCGAATGGTTCCGTCGGGCATCAGTTGTGCAAACTCAATGTTAGCGCGGTTGGGGAAGTGGGGGTGATGCTCTAACAGCGGCCCCACCCTATCGAGGTCCACCGCCATCACGTCGTCAGTGAAAATCACGAAATGTGGATTGCCCATCGAGACATCGAGGCCAGTAAATAGTTCCGCCTGCCTCGGATTGCCCTTTGCGGCTGGTGCGTCGATTACGAGAGTAGTCTCCTCGCCCTCGTTTCCAATGACAGGCTCCAGCATATCCACCGTTACGCTCTCCACGTGCCCGTCGTTCACGTGCAGACTGAGTGTCTTCACTCCCGAAAGCGTCAGCAGTCGAATCTCCGTCTTGTCGGTCATCCCTTTCTCGTAGAGGTACTTTCCTATGCACCGCGACGCGTTTCCGCACATCATTGCCTCCGAGCCGTCGGCATTGTAGATGTGCATCGAGAAGTCGGCCTCTGGCACTGGCGACTCACCTATCAGCACCAAGCCGTCGCTACCGATGCCCGTGTGCGGTCGGCTCCACGCTATTGCCGCAGCCGACGGGTCGCCGACCTTATATAATAAGGTGTTGACGTAGATGTAGTCGTTACCCGCACCGTGCATCTTGGTGAATCTGATGGTTGTTGCCATTTTGCTCTTTGTTTTTACCGAATTTCTATCTTTTTGCCTCAATTACGCTGCAAAGATACGACATTTTGAAAGAAAAACAAAGAAAATCCGACAATAATTAGCATCTTTTAGCATCGTTCTTTCAGTTTGACACGAAAACCGTCGTTTCGCTTTCAGATTGTAATGCAAATAAGAGTGTTTCACGGTCAGAAAATTTATCCACCGCGAATTAAAGACAAAAATATTACCACAGCTTATGATTACGTTTTGAGTTTGCAACTAAAAGAATATTGATGATACTATGGAAGCCTACTGATTCATAACAGACGAAGTGGTGGAAATCAGCGACGCGCCCCTCTATATATAATAAGGTATAAGGAGGGAAAGAAGTGGGCGAATGGAGATTTTTTGAAAAAAGTGTGGTAAAAGTTTGGTGGTGTCGAAAATAGTTCGTACCTTTGCACACGGTTTTACGACCAGAGGGCGATTAGCGCAGTTGGTTTAGAGCATCTGCCTTACAAGCAGAGGGTCGGGGGTTCGAATCCCTCATCGCCCACTCCTCCTTTCACCAGTCCCGTGGCATCAGAGCAATCTGTGTCGCGGGACATCCTTTTTATATACACCGTAGAGGCAAAAAAGCATTGCCGACGGGCATTTTTTGCCATTATGGGGCGAAAGCGAGGCTCCACGGACGGTTCGCCACCGTTTCGCTACGAATAATTCACGATAAACGGCGTTTTCCTTTGCCAAATCAGCGATTTTTACTAACTTTGCCGGCGGAAAAGTAAAAAAGCAACGGAAATGAAACAGACACTCATCATCTATAACACCCTCTCGCGACAGAAAGAGCGCTTCGAGCCAATCAACGCGCCTCACGTGGGAATGTACGTCTGCGGCCCGACGGTATATGGAGACCCACACCTGGGGCACGCCCGACCTGCCATCACGTTCGACATTCTCTTTCGCTACCTGCAGCACTTGGGCTACAAGGTGCGCTACGTGAGAAACATCACCGACGTAGGTCATCTGGAACACGATGCCGACGAGGGAGACGACAAGATAGAGAAAAAGGCACGGCTGGAGCAGCTTGAACCGATGGAGATAGCGCAACACTACACCAACCGCTACCACGAAGCCATGCGCGCGCTCAACGTGCTGCCGCCAAGCATAGAGCCGCACGCCACGGGACACATCATAGAGCAAGAGGAGTTGGTCAAAGAGATTCTGGCCAACGGATTTGCCTACGAGTCGAACGGCTCCGTATATTTCGACATCGAGAAATACAACAAGAAGTATCACTACGGCGTGCTCTCTGGCCGCAACCTCGACGACGTGATAAACAACTCACGCGAACTCGACGGTGTAGGCGAGAAGCGCAACCAAGTGGACTTTGCACTGTGGAAAAAGGCGCAGCCCGAACACATCATGCGCTGGCCCTCGCCTTGGAGCGACGGATTCCCTGGGTGGCACTGCGAATGTACGGCGATGGGAAGGAAATACCTTGGGCGACAGTTCGACATACACGGCGGCGGTATGGACCTGGTGTTTCCGCATCACGAGTGCGAAATCGCGCAGGCAGTGGCGGCGCAGGGCGAGCCAATGGTGAAATACTGGATGCACAACAACATGATTACCATCAACGGTCAAAAGATGGGCAAGTCGCTCGGCAACTTCATCACACTCGAACAATTCTTCACCGGCCAGCACGAACTGCTCTCGCAGCCATACGGACCGATGACCATACGATTCTTCATCCTCTCGGCTCACTACCGCGGAACCGTGGACTTCTCCGACGAGGCACTAAAGGCGAGCGAGAAGGGTCTGGAGAAACTTATGAACGGGTTGGCCGACCTTGAAAGGGTGCAAACATCGCCTGAAAGCGACCCTCAGACAAAGAAAATTGCCGCAGAACTTCGCCAGAAGTGCTACGATGCGATGAACGACGACCTTGCGACGCCAATGGTTATCAGCCACCTGTTTGAGGCCTGCTCAACGGTGAACAAGCTGACCGACCATAAGGCGCAGATAAGCAGCGACGACCTTGCGGAACTGTCGGCAACGATGCACCTCTTCGCAAACGACCTATTAGGCTTGCGCGACGACAAGGGCAGCCAAAACGAGGCACGCGAGGAGGCGTTCGGCAAAGTGGTTGACATGGTGCTCGACCTCCGTGCCAAGGCCAAGGCTGCAAAAGACTGGGCAACGAGCGACCAGATACGCGACGACCTTACGAAGTTAGGCTTCGAGGTGAAAGACACGAAAGACGGAGCCGTCTGGAAGTTGGAAGTTTGACCGCACGGCGGCACTCGGCACATCGAGCGAACCTGCCAACAGATTTTCGTCGCGAGGGAAGCCGAGACGGGCTGCGCCCAACCATAAATATTTCATCCGAAACAGAAAGAAAACTCTACGAAAAGAGTAGGAAAAACAGACCGCGAACTCGATTAAGTGTAAAAACTACGGATTTCCGTTATTGTCGGTTCGCGAGAAAAGTCGTACCTTTGCACCGCAATCTCAAACAAAAGGTAAAAAGGACAAGGCCTACTCTTAAAAGTTTTCCCTTATTACTTAATTAATAGCCTGTCCGAGGGGCACTCACGCGCGAGTGCCCCGCTTTTTTTATATCGACACCACCAGTTTTAATTGCTATAAGGACGGTGGGACTTCGACATAAGGACAGATGTTTATTGCGAGGGCGCACGTTTTGATTGCTTATGTTGGGCGTATTGAGGAATGGGAATGCAGGGAATTGTTTTTACAAACCACTATGCGCTTATGACCCTACTACGGTAAGAAGAAACTTCCACCACCGTAGGAGTTGAGTCCCACCACCGTAGTTCCCGACTCGCACGGTGGTGGGAGTCAGCTTCTTCCACCGTAGGAACTTTGGGGTACTAAGGCGGCTGATTTTCAGCGTTATAGTGGGCGACGTTTTTATCTACTGTGGATAAAAAAGGCTTCTATGGCGGATTTCAGTTTATTTTACTTTTCGCATACACTTTTCGGGCGATTTACATTTTGTCGCGTGGCAATGATTGCAGAAGGTTTTGTGAGCAACATCGAAACGCTGCCATATATATAATAAGGTGTAATGGTTGGAGTAAGAGTGAACAACGGACGGGGAAAGGGTGAACGAGCACGAAAATGAGCCGAAAACAGGGTGAAAACGAGGTTCAATTGTAAAGAAAGGTTAAATCTTTCATTGTTGCGTCATTTTTACGCAATAATATTTGGTTGCGTCAAAAATACGCATTATCTTTGCAGCAGAAAATAACAAATAAGACAACGATTAAACCCTTTTATTTATGAAAACAACTGTATTAAACCTGATTGTTCTCGACGAGAGCGGCAGCATGAACGGAATCACTCAGCAGACCATCGACGGCTGCAACGAGACCATCAACACCATCAAGAGCTCGCAAGAGGAGTTTAAAGATTCTCAAGAGCACTTCGTAAGCATCTACGCCTTCCAGTCGAACGACCAAAAACCCTCACACTACCTGATAAAGGGAGTGGCAGCCAAAGATGTGAATCATATCACAAACGAGGATTACGAACCGTGGGGAGGCACGCCGCTCTACGACGCCGTGGGAGCCACCCTCGCTGATCTGAGGGCTAAAGCGCGACAGTATGAGGCATCGGTGGGCAGCGTTACCATCATCACCGACGGATATGAGAACGCTTCACGCGAATATACTCACGAAAAGGTGCGGAAGATGATATCCGAACTTAAGGAGATGGGATGGAACTTCAACTTCATCGGAGCCAACATCGACGTGGAGCGCGCGGCACAAGATTTCGGAATAAACAACTATATGGCCTTCGAGCAGAGCGAAGAGGGCACGCGCGCAATGTTCGAGAAAGAGGCACGCGCAAAGATGCGCTACTTTAAACGAATGCAAAAGACTATGGCCGACGAGAGCGACGCACGCCCGCTTGCAGCTAAGTTGTGCAGCTTCTCAAACCACTACTATGACGAGGCCGAGCGCATCACTCCCAGCCACATACGCCAGCTTGCGCCCAACGAGGTGTTCGTCTTCGGCAGCAACCTGGAAGGTATGCACGGTGGCGGTGCGGCCCGCACGGCAGTGGCGAAGTTTGGCGCCGTGATGGGCCAGGGCGTCGGCCTGCAAGGGCAGTCGTATGCCATACCTACGATGCAGGGAGGCGTGGAGACCATCAAGCCCTACGTTGACGAGTTCATCGAGTTTGCCAAGGCACATCCCGAACTGACGTTCTACGTTACGCGCATCGGCTGCGGCATAGCAGGCTTCAAAGACGAGCAGATTGCCCCGCTCTTCAAGGCTGCAAAGGATATGGAGAACGTCTATCTGCCCAAAACGTTCCGCGCGGTGCTGGAGAAGAACGCGACTGATGATGACGATTTAGCTTTCTAACAACCGACCGACAGGCAAAGGGAGAAGGGGACACTCAGCCTTGAGCGCATTCGGGGTGTAGCCCAAGACCGCCCCCGCCTCCTTGCCTTTTTCTAAAAAAACAAGAGAGAAAGAAATGGAAGAAAAGAGCTACGCCTACAAATATCCTCGGCCAGCCGTAACCACCGACTGCGTGATATTTGGCTTCGACGGCAAGGACTTGAACATTGCGCTGATAGAGCGCGGACTGGAGCCCTTCAAAGGTTACTGGGCCTTGCCCGGTGGATTTATTAAGATGGACGAGACGGTGGAGGAGTGCGCCCGCCGCGAGTTGGAGGAGGAGACAGGCGCAAGGGTGCTCTATATGGAGCAGCTCCACGTGTTCAGCGAGGTGGACCGCGACCCACGCGAGAGAGTGCTCACCGTGGCTTTCTACGCATTGGTGAGCAAGAGCGACTACAATCTTGTTGGCGGCGACGACGCTGCCTCGGCCGCTTGGTTCCCGTGGGACGAGTTGCCGCCGCTGGCTTTCGACCACCAGAAAATAGTGAAGACGGCAAAGGAGCGGTTGCGCGAGCGACTTCGCACTGCGCCGCTGGCCTTCAAGTTGCTTGGCGAGAAGTTCAAGATGAGCGAGCTGCAACGGCTCTACGAACTGATTAACCATACCACATACGACCGCCGCAACTTCCAGCGCAAGATGCGCTCCTCAGGCTTTATCGCCGAAGAAGGCATCGACTCCACTCCGACAGCCAGCCGTCCGCCCCAGTTGTACAGTTTCAATGAGCTGAGCTACAAGAAGAAGGCTGAAGAGGATGAGAACATGAAATACCCGTTCTGACCTTCAACGACGCTCTTGCTTTCTGTTTCTTTCTCTTTAATATAATACAATAATACCACAGACTTAATATATAGAGACCTCTGCAAAACTCCCGTGCATTTTTCAGACAAATAATTTGTGTATGTCGCAGATTTTTTGTACCTTTGCAATATGAAACAACAACCCAATACAAACATAAGTTTCGCCGATATGCTGGCGAATCGGCGCAAGGTCAAAGAGGCATTTTTCAACCAGATAAACATGATAATAGACTGGCGTCCCATCCGCGC
>Ga0181612_161864_pt1 | contig 36559 bp, 19 predicted proteins | sample HoacroProtozoa21_FD_119630 | JGI IMG/M metagenome (GOLD analysis project Ga0181612, IMG submission 119630) | Hoatzin crop microbial communities from Cojedes, Venezuel. Combined Assembly of Gp0051906, Gp0051904, Gp0051908
TAATTATAGCCAAAGCATTCTGTGGATATTTATTCTTCCTTCTCAAAGGGGGTGTTTCGCACAGGAACATTTGGTTTCAGGGCTGAATTGTCAGTATCTTCTCACTTGACACTTTCCTGTTAGCTTGTATTGGAAGTCACCAGTAGTTTATTTTATTGTGTTTATTGTATTACTCTCAGACCTTTGATCGAGACACCTTGGATAACAGCAAAGTCTACCTTAATGCCTATTTGCTATTTTGAAAAAAAGTGAAGAACATGGTTTCTGTCAGAGGATCTATGAAGACAAGTTAATGTAACTGAGAAGCAGAAGGGCATTTATGGAAGTGCATCTGAATGTCCTCTTCACATATAATTGCATCAGGAATGCTGCATTAACATGCAAGTCCTGTCCAAAGGAAAAAAAAAAAAAAGAGCTTACTTTTAGGTAGAAGCCCTCAGTGGGCAGTAAATTACCCATAATATCCCCCAAACTAGCAATTAGCCCTGTTTGCTGACTACCTGAATTGTTTCACAGTAGTTCGGCACAGTCTGACCAGTTATCACCATACTTATCATCAGAGCTTCAGCGTATGATTCCCACAGCTTCACATACTGTATGCCTAAGGTCAGTCATAATAACAAATACATTTTGTTTGCTTCTTCTGGTCCTTCAGAACTGTTTTCTCAGACTTCAACACGTGAAGATAGTTGATGCTGCCATGCTACTTAAATGGCAGGAATTTGAAAACAGAAAGCAATTCAGAAGCGTAGGTGTACTTTGGTGTTAGTTACTCTGAGTGTTTGTGTTTACTGCCGTATTAGCAGATAGTCCTAAGTAGCTGCTCTGAGAGAGTGAGCTTTCTGCCAGTTTCTAGGGTTGTCTTTTCAGCATTTCTGACACTGGAAGACATTTTTCAATACGGGCCTGTAACAGAGGAGTGTAAAACCGGAAAATATGTAAACAAAAACCTATGGAACTTTTTTTCCTTAAGGCTGCTAAGCAGTTTTCATATCCCTAAATATAAATGCTTTGTCAAAATACTAACTCAGTTTTGAAAACAATAGCTATATTGCCTGCTTTAGCAGTAGAAACAATCATGGGCCTTACAGATGCACACAAATACAAGCCCACACATCCTAGCAGCATCATTTTCACTGAACAGGACTTGGTTTTAAAGAAAGAATACCAAGCGAAAATGAGACAAATTAAGTGTTTGAAATAGAATATAGAAATGTTTGGTCCCTGAGCATTAAAGTTTTATTTTTAAGCACTGTGCACAGCTTTCTGAGTAATGTTTTAATTTACACATTATTTCTCAGGCAAAATGTAACTGGATTAACATACAGCCTATTACCACCATTTGAATCCCATTTTCAATGCTGATTCTGCGTCACATGATACTGACAAGGCCTCTGTTCTGATGGACTAGGCCTGAGTACGTCAGGTCATGAAGAAGATGGAACAGGAATTCATGCTGAAGAGGAACATTTGAAGACTGCTTCTTGTTTGCAGATGAGGAGCAGAAAATGGGAACATTGCCTTTGTCTGGCTCTAGCTAAAATGCTTCAGCTTCTTGTTTCATGATCAGGAACGTCAGCTCTGTGAACAGACAAACGGCCTACTCCGTATATCCAAGAGAGGTTCTCAGAAGAGCAAACCATCTTCCAAAGGGTAAGCTATCACTCTGACTGTTTTGCTCTTGTAGGGACAGATTAATGTAAAGCACACGGCATGGCTACAGGTTGATAGAAGGAAACAGCCCCGAGATGCCCTGCTGTTTTATACCTCGTCACGCTGCTGAAAAACAAAGGCAAATGAGACAGAGAAGACTGCAGGTGCAAGAATGATTTTCTTCTCAGTTAGGGTTTAAGCCAGGACACTGAGACAAGAGTCGTATGACTGACTCTGTCAGTCTAAGAATCACTCAAAATGGCCCCATATCTCTAGTATTTCAGCAGTAGATCCTCAGATAGGGAGTCCATAGGCAATGAGCTCCCAGTTAATGACCTAGTGAGGCAGTGACCGCAGTGAGCTGTGAACTCTCTGGCCGTCTTCACAAGGCACTCACGAGGTAAAACGAGAAGACTTGGGGACAGTGCTAGCAGACTATTCTTCAAAATAAGAACTTTTTTTCCCAGAAAAAAAAAGAAGTCTTTGGGTTGAACATTGTTTCCACCCTTACTGAACCATGCCTTGACTAAGGAAAACACAGATAAGCTGTTCATAAATTAACTGTTGTGAGCATGCATGTGCATACCTGGCCAAGGCAGGCAAAAGCAGATTGATTAAACAACAAAGTCCACCTTGTTTTCCGAGTTGAAAGCTCATGCTGTTTCTTGGCAGAACAGGCATGTCAGGTCTGTAGTAACCACTTGCTACCTTGCTTCAGCATTAAAACCAGCACAATATTAACATCTTGGGGAAAATCCATCTGGAAACTGTTTTCTGAGGGAAAAAAAATGAAAGGGAGGTAACAATGCTACACCCAGTGTTTATTTATAGATTTCATAGCAACTTTAAGCAACGTCAAATTTCTCCCTCCCCTCATCTGAAAATTTTGTGTTTCAGCCATTTTCTGTTACAATGCAGAACAGAATACTTGTTCAGAAAGAAGTGGCTAAGAATGGCAGTTCTTCAGCTGAAGGTAAATCATTTGGTCTGGCAGAGGCAGAGGTTTGTGTTCTCTATTTTGGTTTATTCTGGAGGCGGCTTTTGTGTGCACATAGCACCATGAATCCAGATGCCCAGTGCAGCAGGGCGGTATTACCTGGGACAAAGCCAGCCCAACAGAGGCATCACTTCTGTAACACCTGAGTGGTCAGAGCATACCCAGGCTAGGATTTGGAGCAACCACAAACACTTAGACGTGGGAAAGCTGTTACACTTACACCTTTGAGGCTGGAACACAATAGATGAACTTTAAAAAGACTGGGAAAAAATGGTTACTTTTTGCTGACTTGGTAATACTAAAATTGACTTTTTCCTCTTGATATCTTGGTACGAATATAGCCCTGACAATATTCTGCAGCACCTCTTCTTTCTGTGGACTCAACTAATATGATGGCTTCAGGATTCAGAGGACACTTGTGCTTGGCATGAAAAATTTTTGTAAATCCTGTTGTGGGAAAGTTAATGCAAAGCTAATTGGGTAAACAAGCCCAAGAAAGCCTTTCATGTACAGTTTGCTCTGATTTTATTTCTTCTTTCTTTTTGTCTTTAACTGAAGCACTGTACTCCAGCATTGATAAAGTTTGAAGACTATACTAATGATGTACTGCACACATGCTCTAAAATCCATCTACTCTATGTGAATGCTACCCTATACTGCTGGTTCAGCTTGGAAGCTCCCTGTGAATGTTTCGGAGACTGTTAGCATTGCCAAAGTATTTTTGGAAAGCAAGCAAATGATTCAGGGTCTGGACACTAGATTTTTATATTAGCAAAATATTTATAGCTGACTCAGAAAAACACTTTGTCACAAAGAGCTGGACTGTAAAGAGGGCATTTGGCTCTGGATTAATTTTAGATGAAGTTTTAGGACCAGGCTTGGCTGTAGGTTTGTGTTCAATGATGCTTAAATGTAATGCCCCAGCCTGCCTACATCCTGGCCTGTAACTGTATGGGATCATGCGCTGCCAAATTTCTGTCACCTTGGGCTTCATTAGCATGAGAAAACAGACCTATTTTGGCTTTGTGCCTCACTGAAAAATAAACCATTGGGGCTGGTTTGACAGACATCTCTTTTGGCCAGTTGTGTACAGCTGCCTTGTACACTCAACTTCAAAGGGATTTGGACAGGATTTATTTAGGTTCAGTTTTTTCTTACAGCCCTTGAGTGAAAGTTCCTGTTTACAATGGTGAACATTTACTCAGGTAACTACTCCTAAAGAGCCCAAGAGCATTCACTGACTAAGTACTCACCAGAATGAGTAAATATTTTATAATTAAGCCCTTAACTGAGAATTCTGAATTAAAAAAAAAAAATCCTGCAGCTTCCATATGAAAAATTACATGTGCATTTCAGGGGGCTAGGGGTTGCATTTACTTTCTCCAGCTATTCTAGCAGCTATTTTAATAGATGGAGATACAATAAGTACAATGCTTGATACAGTGAGTGAACCAGAACACTTAAAAATATTTGCAGAAAGAATTTCTGAATTAATAACACAGATGAGTAACAGGTATTTTTTCTTAAATGAAGAAACTTTCATTTGTCACATTCACTCAATCAGGGAAAAGAAATAGTGCCACGTAACCAGCATGTGTGGTCTACAGCATGTCTACAGCATGTAGCTATGCAGGGAGGAAAAATTATCATCCCTCCACAAATTATTTTGGGAATAATTATCTCCAATGGGAAAAAAAAATCACTGTCTGTTCATGGACAATGTGAACGGAAAGGGACGTGAAATTTGTCATGGCACGAATGCATCATAAATTGTTCCTGGTTTTGGCTGGCAACAGTCATTGAACACAAATGTAATTCTATTAAGGGCAGTAAGAGTCCCGACTAGATAGAAAAGAGTAAGGCAGTCAAACTTTTGGAAAAACAGCTAGAGGGGGTACAGAACATGCTGTGATCTATTCAACACTGGTGAGAAGGGCACTGCAAATGTTTATTTATTTACAATGATTTTGTACTCATTGGCTTGTTAACTAAAAGATCTGATACTGTTTAAAAGCTCTGAGTGTGTCATGCTGAAGTTGAATGCCTGTCCCAAGTTTTCTGCATTATTGTTGTATGCACAGGAGGTGGGTCACTGCTGCAACCAGCGAGAGTGGAATAAAGAGAATCAGTATCATATAATGGGACAGAAGTGGAAAACCCTCTGCTGGGCAGCGACCTAGTGCGATGCCCACTGAAATTGGTACAAGCCCCTTCTGTGAATGCCAAGGTTAGGAACAGGGTTTTAGAACATTTGATAATGCTGAAAATATCTTTAATTTTTCAAGCCAAACGATGATTAATACATGTATTTCTAAAATTTCTGAATCACACGTCAATGAAAATCCATGTTAACATGATTGACTTCAGTGGAGTAACACTAGCAGAAAAATGGGTTCAGTTGAGATCAGAGGCTGAATTCGTTTAAAACTGAGGCTCTATGAAGAATTTTTAGAATCACCCCAGTTTTATATACCCAAACAAGCTTACTCCTTTGGCTAGAATGAGGAGGTTTTAATCTCCTTTGGAATTCTGGTGTAAACTGTCCTTGTACAAAATTTGTTCAGGGTCAAGTTTTAGGCAATATTTTGTGCTGCAACAACCACATCATGACAGACAACCTTTTCATCAGATAAGAAAAAAAATCCTCTTCTTCAGGTCAGTACAAGAAATGAACATGACAGAGCTATAAATATAGAGCCCAGAGGTGCGAAATCTTGTGCATTAAATGTAGTCATTGGCCATATTTAAGTTTTTTCCCAAACATTTGAGAGCAGCAAATGTATACAGAGGGGAACCTCAGCAACGAAAGCAGCTTTGAATTGTGAAATGATTATATTACATGTGTAACCTCAGGTTTAGAGGCAGAAGAAGCTGAAGACTGAGGGACAGGACTTATCGCATTTTCATTTGCCAGGTACAGGCCAAAGAGACCCAACAAGGCTAAACAAAGATTTTTCAGATAACAATTTGAACTTTTTAATCTGTGATACTAAAACGAAAACCCTGGTCACCAAGCAACTAAAGTTAGACATTTAAATTAATCATGCAACTTATTTCCAGAGGTGTGCAAATACACTACGGTGCCCAATAAAGTTAGAGAGAGATAAGGAGTGCTCAGAGCATGGAGGGGGGGAAGTAAAAAACACCCCACATGATGGTCTCAGGTATCCAATGCTAAGTTTAATCACTTCAGTAATGACATTTTTAAATCTTGTCTCCAAAGGTGCCTTGGACAAGTTTTGCTGTGAGGGGGGTGGTGGTAAGATCTAGATGCACATGGTTGGGTGAAAAAAAATCTAAACTTCTGTCAGAAATTGCAGTCTGGACCTACACTTTGAAATTGTAAGGATTTCTTGTTGCCAAAGTTTACCATTTGGCTAGAAAGAGTTTTTGAGACTCTATCTTAAAAGCAGTGTTTAAAGTCAGAAATTTTGAGAGGAAGGTGCTGGCTGTTTGCGTGAATGTAAGTGGCAAGTCTCCTGAGGCTCCTCCAGCACTGGATGAGTTGAAGTCACACCCAGGTCAGTGCAGCAAGAAGGATGGTCCTGCTAAGGCAAGAAAGGAATGAATGTGAAACGGGAGGGGAGATACTGGTGATTCATGGCTAATCCTAAGAGTTTGCTTACACACCTTGCCAGAAAGAAAACAGAGTGGAAACAGCACAAAATTTTATCCAAAGAAATATTTAAGAATATTCTTCTCCTAAATAAAATGAACCAATTAAAATTAACATAGCGCTTCTTTTTTTCAACCCAAGAAACAAAATTACTTACATAATTTTTTTCCTGAGTGTCACTTTGGAAAAGATGTTCTCAGCTTGGGGGCAGAGAATAAAGTCCATCTGTTCTGGAGTGTTCCCCACAGCTTTCACTCAGGCACCGGCGGTGCCGGTACCTGCTGCGAGGCCAGGGTCTGGAGGCATCAGCGATCCTCAGTGAACTCAGAAGCAGTTTTGCAAACAGCCACGTCACTGCATGTCACTCACTACAAATTCTGTGCTAAACAAGCTTCCACGTCAGCCAGTTACAATGAAAAAATGGCACTAATGCAATTTTAAGATGATAGTGCTACAACAAACCAGTCATCACATGCTTGAGTTGTTAGCACAAGCAGTAGCTTTAGAGTATTATGACAATATATGCATTCAGAAGTCCTGTGAATTATACAAAATAATTCTGAATATCTCTTTTGCTACACTAATGAATCAAAGCAGAGCTTACCACGTTATCTGCAATCACCATGGAGAAAATGGATTTCAGTGTACATAGTTTCTGTATAAATAGTGCATCCCCAGCACATTCTTTAATTAAGTAGTGTCTGATTGCATAATAATAACAATAATAAAGAGAGAGATGTCCAGCTTGCACACAGGCCAATTAAAGTATCAAGTGCATGAGGCTAAAGCACTCAACAGGGGAAGAGTCAGCAGGGAGGTGTCCAGCTTACCAGTGTACTCACCGCCGTGCCTTTACCTCCCACCAGCCCTTCTGGCAGCAAACCATGAAGTCTGGAGACCTTTTCCCTGAATCCTTGCATGGAAACATGTCATGGGGACAGCACAGTCTCCACTGTTTTACAGGCTCCTGGCAGAAACCAAGGAAGTCGTGACTGCAGCACGAAGGCACAACTTACCAGTTTGGGGGAAACTTCAGCACTTGAGTAATTCATGTTGTGCCTTACAGCTTTGCTGGGTAGGATTTTCACTACCTGGAGGGACCAGGCCCAACCTCCACTGGCGTGCCATAGGTATACTTCAGAATTCACGGAAAGCAGTAAGCTGGAGGAATTTACGGTGTGGCTGGATCGTATGTTTATGGCCTGAAATAGGAGATCCCAAGCCGAACCACTTTGTTGGTTTCTCATGGCGAGAGGCAGAATATGAAGATCATTAAATTCATGCTGGGGAGTGGCTATGAAAAGAGAATGTGGGCAAAACCTGGGACAACCCACAGACTCAATAGCTGTCTTGCCATGGCCTAATACCAGTAATAAACACCTTCAAATTTAATACATTCCATGTTCAGCCTGTAAAAACTCCCTTTACAGAGATGGCCCAGAAGAATGAAATTATTTAAAAACTAGGATGCTAGAATTATGCATTGCTAACAACATGGGCATAAACACAGTAGAGAAGTGGGTGCTCCGGATCCCTGCAGACAACAGTTTACCATCCAAAAGGAACTGCTGGCAGCCGACAAAATTCATAAAATGTTTTTTGTACCCTCTGCACAGGAGAAGTGGGTGGTCAAGTACTGGTATGGCTGGAAGAACTCTTTCGCTGGAACATTGCGGCAGTGGAGCTGGCCAGGTGGCTGGAAACACAACACCTGTGTTGTGATTTCCCGGGCACATCGCAGCCTAGACACATGCATATTAATGCACTGCTCAGATGGCCTTTTCGGGAGGATAACTGCATGCACTGCTCTCAGAGCCAGGAACGGGCCACTTCAGGGAATGAGTCTGCTCCTCAAGATACAGCCACTTATTCTCTTCTCAGCACTGCAGAAGGGAAAATGTCCCTGGTTCAGGCCTTGGAAATAATGAGGTAAAATGGACTCGGCACCATTAAAACCTCACCAAAGACAGGACTAGATACTAGAACATGTGACTGGGAAAAAAACCACGTGTAAACACAGCCTGCCTTCTCAACACAAGACCCCTTCTCTCAAAAAGCCATGGTAAAAGCTCCCTGGTCACAGAAGGAGAGCTGGGAATTAAACATGAAGTAGTCTGCAGAGATGCTAGAAAAAAACAAATAAGCCAAACACAGCTAAAGAGACACTGACTGCAATGAAAAAGGAGGTTCTGCAGGCAGTTTGCAATGCTGCAGTCAGAGACCAGGGTTTTCCTTGTTCTCCCAACAAAACCAGGTGAACAGTATAAGGACAACTTGTTGTTATCCACATTAAAAAGAGGAAGGAAACCGGCAGACACATGCTTAGGGTGAGTGCGGGACTGTCTTAAGATCAAACCCAACTGTTCACCTGAAAGGAGTTCACTGTTGGTATATGTTAACTTGCCATACTAACACAGGTTGTGACTATCAGCCTCGTGGCTTGACCACATGCCACAGAGATAGCCAGGTTCAGGGATGTTTTTTTTCTCTGAATACTTTCTACATTTGGTTGTTTAAAACAGTATTTATGTATATTTAACCATCTAACAAAACACCCAGTTCAAAACGTCAGGGTTCATCAATGGCCTCATTCATGTGCTTGAAATAAAGCACGTGCTGAAGGACGCTGCTGAATCAAGGTCCGCTTTACCGGGTTTCCAGAAATGCTAAGCTCCTGGGCTCTGCTGAGTAAACAGACGGTTCTTTATTTTGGAAGCCTAAATATAGAACTGGTGCCCAACTTTAGAATTTTATCGTCTCTGCAAAGACCTTGCAAAACACAAGTCATCACTATGAAACCAATAGCTGCCTTTTATATTTTACCCTAACTTTACTGAAGCTAGACTCAAAAGTCTCTCAGTACCTTTGCCATTAATATAAAAAAAAATCTTGTGACCCGTTTACAAGGAAAAATACAGGGGATGTAGGTCCCATGCCCTGCACAATTTCATTTAGCTTGTTTCATTTCCAAAGGACATGATCCAACAAGATACTCAAACACCTGTATAAGTTAAACACACTCTTAAGTACTGCACTGAACTTTGGCAAAAGTAGGCAAAAATAAATTATGCTAAAACAGCACTTTATTTCTTCCAAAACTGATCTTTTGAGAATCCTGAATGCAATGCATCACTTAAAATATTTCCTTCCTCATGTAGAATATTTTAATATTAAGCCAGATATTTTTATATTTCCACAAATTAAATGCACTATGGCTGAAGGTTTGACAGAAGCTTTAATTTGCACATAAAAAGGTAGAACAGTTTCAGTTTTGACAGCATAAGCTTTTGATTTGTTAATAAAGGCAATTCTTTCTCAATTGTGAACATATTCCCCAAGTAAGTGCAGTTTGTAACAAAAATGCAATTTGTAACAAAAAAGCCCGTCTTCCTGGCGTGGAGAATAAACTTTTGATCCAAAGTTATTAAAGAAATTCAGATTTTATAAAAATAAAAGAATGAAAGTTTCACAGTCAAGCTTTAGTAGTAACAGAACAAGAACCGGAGGCTGATACACGTTCCTGCTGCATTCTCCATACCTATTGTTACTAATGTAACCTACCTTCAATATATTTGGATGAAGTTCATTGCTAGAAAGCACCTGCGAAAAGTTGAAGTATAGGTGTTGGGGGTGAGAAAGCTGTGTGTCAGGGAATGGTTTTGGTGAAAACTAACACAGATTTTCCTTGCAATGCTCTAATCAAGCTGCAGGCTAAGAACACTAAGATTTCAGTCTCTCATGATGAAACCCCAGCACCAAAAAGTTTGTAACCCAAGATACAATGAGGGAACAAGAGGCCAAGCTTTGAGATTGACTTCATCTGTGCTCACGTTCTCCTTTTCTCCTGAGAAGCCGCAGAGGAGGAGAGAGTGTGGAGCTATGGTGCAGTTTGAGCAGAGCCAGCTTAAGCCTGGAAAAAAAAGAAATTTGGATTTCTGATCTCAGATCAAACAAATTATTCAAAATTTTTCCCCATGTGACAGCCAAAAGCTGCAGCATGGAAGCAAAGCTGAAAGTGCCCAGGATCCGTTTCAGTATATAAAAAGGGTAAATAAGCACCCGCCCGTGGGCCTGCCAAGTTCTCAGCTTTTACAGGCTCAGCAAGTACTTTGCCCTGGGATCAGAAGTTGATTAAAGCTTCTCAACCAGATGAGCAACGTGTCCAAACAATTTGAGGTACAAAATAGCCAGTATTGTTATTACAAGTCTGCCACTTTTAATGCTGAGAGCAGACACTAATCCAGATCACCGTCAGATGGGCTCATGGATATCACTTGTGTGGGCATGAGCAGAGCAACGAGCAAACTATGGGAATACGCCTGCTGTAAGATGTAACGCCTTTCCCGCACAGTACTAGAAAACTCTTCCTGGACATCTGCAGCCACGGCACAGAGCTGTTGACTGTCTGTGTCACTGGAGAGAGTGGTTACTTACAGATGATTGGCAGCAGCATATCCTGCTATAATGCTAACTAAGCCCGCGACACAGCCTGCTATCAATATTTTACTCTATCCCATGTGGCATTTTGCAGTGACACTAGATACAGTGCTCTAAGGCTTACTAGTTCATAGTCCTTCAATTTAATAACAAAGTCTCTTGATTTTTGTAAACTTCTAAGCTTTTACTGGAGGAAGTAAAGCAGTTCATTACTGAAAGACATTTTTGTTTTCCAAACAGTATCCCCTCATGCTTTTCTTTGCTTGCATCTCACCACAGTTGCCTCCTAATCCAGTGTTGGTGAAACAAGGCTGAAGGTATTTTGATCATGTTTTCACACTTCTGATGTACAGTTGCCTTGTCTCCTTCCACTTCCCTTCTGACTTCACTCTGCTTCACAAACGCAGCCATCTGGCACAACATCTCTTTTTTTTTTTTTTTTGTAGCGACACCTGAGTAATCAGAGCCCTTTTTTTTCTTTTTTTTTTAATAAAAAACAAAACCCACAACTGTTTCCATCTCCAATGCATAGGCTTATAATAGGCAAGCCACATGTCACTAAAGAAAAGCAGCCAAAGTGGGAGGTCACTGCTACTAATGTTAGAAAACACATAGGGTGAGACAAGAGGAAAAAAAAAGCATGCAGCATTTTCACTGAGATTATCACAAGTCATTTCTGGCACTTTTTTTCCTGCATGTTGGTTTACTTACAGACTAATTGTTATGTTAAAACTTCAGGTTTGTGCAGTAAAGATGCTAGGCTTGATTGCCCTGGCAGAAAGACCTATGGGGCACCAGGGATAGCACATGGGACATAGCAGCATCACACACCAGAGCAAATCCAGCTTGGTGTGGTAAGAGCCGCATTTAAAGAGCACTCATTTCATCTCTGGATCCTGTTGTTGACAATGAAAATAATTTGTGTCACGGGCTGTTTAGTGGTGCTGCCGCCTCTGGGAGTGGGAATGAACTCGATAGTTTAATTCTCTCTTTATGACAATCGGCTGTAATTCCACTAACTCCAATAGGTTCACACTGGGAAGGGATTTCCCTTTCACAGGGTTCAGTGCATTGGTCACGTCTGAACACAGTTCTTGAAGATCACAACTAACAATACTGCTCAGTCAAGCATCAATCAAGCCCTGCCTTTTTTTTTTTGTTTAATTGGGAAATGAAGTATTTCTGTATATTGTGTGTATGAAATATAAAAACATTGATGGCAAAGTTGTGGCCCCAAAAATTCAGAAGTCTTACCACACATTGCTGTATGGCCAAAGTTGCATCCCAAGAGTTTTTTCCCTGGCCTTATCTCAAAGGACATCTTTCAGCCTTACTCTCTCTCACTAACACTCACCTTTCCCATGCTAGAAATAAATTTGACAACACTAACTTGATCTCTGCCTGGCTGCCATCTCCTCCACACATCTGATCCTCCCCCTGAACTCTATCCCTCTTGAAATAAAAGATGGCCACCACCCCGCAGACCAAGTGACCTGGAAACACTGCACAGAGATATATGAGCAATGAAGCGACTGTGCCAAAGGAAACTCACAAATCACACACTCTGGGCAATGGGACAACTGGCAGAAAGACAAAATAAAATGACTGCCTTTCTACCTTTCACAGACCCCGTCAGCCAACAACACTAGAGTTTGCTGCTGAAGCACATCTGTATCAGCTAAAGGTGCTGTTCCTCTAACGAATCCCTTGCTGCAGTCCTTCAAAGCAGGAGGAATTGGGGCAGCCAAAGTCGGAATGGTGCTGTGAGCCAGAAGAACCATTTCCTACCAGCTCAACCAATACCCAAGGACAGAGGGGCAGAAGCGGGCACTGGGGATAAGGGACAGATTTCTAGCGGGTTCCTTGTATGCACCTGCCTGGCCAGTCCCTTCAAGTAGTGCGGCATGTTCGGACAGGAAGCAGTCACTGCAGCACCTGAAATAAAAACACAGATTCTCAGGCACAACAGCTGATGCCCCGTCATTCAAATTGTCACAAACCACAGATGTCAACAGTATGATTTTTGCTGTCAATATCAGTTTAGAAAGTTCCATTGATAATGTGCCAGTACAGTTCAATAACACTTGACTCTATGGAATAAAACTGCACTGAAATCCTTGCTTTTTTCTCCATTTGTTTTAAACAGAATTTTCCAATAGACTCTAAGTGTGGGCTTGGCAAGCACACTGGGTGTCTGCACCACATCAGCTCAGTATCTCTTTGCTTTGGTGGGTTAACAAAGAAGACTGTGTGATGTTACAAGCAGCTTCCTCCCTGTGTCAATGGTCAGCAGGGGCCACAGTGTTCCTTTGGATGGTTTTACATCTTGTGGAGATGCCAAATGTGAGGGAAGATGTTTGACATAAAAAGCCCAATCTAGACCCCATCAGGACCTAAATGCAGACTCAGAACCAAGCTAGGACAATCTGTGCCTGTTTGTTTTGAGAAATACCTGTATTTCAAGACACAGCCACCTGGAAGATTCCCTTCTTCACTTTCATCCTGAAAAGAGAGATGGAGCAGTTAATGTGGGAAGAGAAAGGCCACAAAAATTACCAGCTGTGTAAAAAGTTTCTTCACAAATAACAGTTTAATGCCACTAAGAAGTTAGGTGAAAATGGCTTCAAAGTGTAAAAGTAGTTAGATTTTAAACTAACAGCATATGCTTTTATTGTCTCTGATAAAAAATATAATCCCAGGAGGCTGTGAAAAGCTTGAAAATTAAGGAAAGCTAATTTGTTCCAACAGTGACACCTCCCATGTAGTTGGGAGGTCTATTAGACCTAGTATACTCTCTGTTATTTGCATATTAATAGCACCTGCTGATATACTTTGGGCTTTACTTTTCCTGCCAGCAGAGGGACAAAACAAACAAATAAAAAATTATATGAAGTTCCTTTCATACAGATTTGATGAACAATAAACTATTTAGACAGCGCTAAGAATGCCAAATTAGTGAGAGGCAGTGGGGTAAGATTGCAGATGCCACCTCTGATTTTCAGAGAAACTGGACAGCAAATTTGCTTCAAAAAAAAAAAAAAATCCAAAACCAAACAACAAAAAAGGCCTCTCTGCAAAGTGCTGGGTAATTTGAAATCACTCACTTGGCTGAAGTCTGAAGAATGGAAAAGTTTAGCTAAAGAAATCCAGACACTGCAGCAAAAAAAACCCAAAAGCCCAACAAAAAAACCCCTACACATCCACAACCACTGAAAGCAAAACCCCCCAAAGTGGACCTTGATTAAAAATCTACAAAACCCTAGGCTTTGATATTAGCCAGGCCTGCAACGCCTAGTCCCCTGCACATAAAATAAAAAGTAAATTAAAACCAGCTACAGCCTGAGATTTACTTAACAAGCCAGCTTTCAATCTCTGCTTATGACCACTGCTTCCCCTTCTGGCCCCCTAACTATTAAAAAAAGCCCCTTGTATATTCCTATGGCTCATCGTCTTCAGGGTAGGGGCGAAAGGAGCTTCTTTTTCCATGGTAGCAAATGGAGAAAGCTCACTACTAGGTACAAAGCTGAGCCAGAGCCTGCAGGGTGGATGTATATAACACGTGTCTCTCTGCAGAACAGATTCAGGAAGCTGACCAGGGAGGCCAGGGCATTCCCCCATACCTCTCTGTCCAAACAGGTAATTGGTATTCCTAGAGAAGCACCAGCCATGTACTCATATTCCCTTCAAGAGTTACAAGGGGCCTATATTTCTCCCCGCTTTTTAAATCCACTGCTTTAATTCTGATTATGCACCCTTTTTAAAATAGGCACTGAAAAGCCCACTAGAGTTGTTTACTGCTGGTGTGCTGAATTTCTGTAGCATTTTAACTACCTTCATATTCCCAAACGAAGAAAGCAATTGACTTTAAGTTAAAACGACTAAATTGTTCTCCACATATTAAAAAAGTAGTGAAAGAGTGTTTCATGTAGGACAATGAAGCACGGAAAAGTGATGCTCTGAGCAGCCTGGCCATTGCTCTGCAGGGAGGCTGAATTGAGAGTCTGTCCTGAGCAAGGGCAGCCTTCAGCTGCCGTCCCAGTGAAACCCTGCAGCCACCTTCCTGTGCAGCAGCAGAGCCCCTGACTCTGTCCCTTTGCATTGTGTGAGGGGAGGGCAGAGAGAAGAAGGGACTGCTACTGGGCAATATATTATTACTGGCCTCTTCTCTCAGAGCTCAGTATGTCTTTTGGCTCTGCACAGCCGAAGGTGACTTATGAAAAACTTGCTCAGTGTCAATTACAATTACTGAAGGAGGCAATCAAACATTACAGCAATGGGGACCCCTGAAATGCTATAGACAGGCAACTCCCACCATGGCTGTCAACAAATGCTAATTCTCATTAATGTGTATGTAACTCTTAAATGCTGCAACATTGGTAGCTATTAGTATTAGCTGGCAGCTAATTAGTAATAAGTAGAACTAGTTAAAGTTGCAGGGCGACAAGCAGATGCAGCTCTGAGTTTATGATCTCTGCTGGTGATAATTTTCAGCATATTTTTGCTAAGTCAAGAATCTCTAAATAGCTGGAAGGGAAAGAGGTTACCAGAATGGTTCCTGGGAGGCTTCAGTGGTTCAGGTCACTGAGACGCAAAACTGTGTCTTCATGTTTAAGATACCACCTCAAAACTGTTAAGGACTGAATGTTGCTATCATTCAGGTAGATTCAGTGCCCTATGAAAATGCATTTGCACTCCATCTCTAGAGGAAGAGGGCAGGATCCATTTCCACTAACTTTTCTATATCTGGCAATCAGTTACCTCTGTGGGCTGGTCACAGTGCTTTAGGGATGGTGAGAGCAGGCACGGCACCTCAGGAGGGGAAGTGTCTCCGCCAACACAGAGAAAGCCCAGCCCCAACTAGCAAGACTTGGTAACCCAAAGTGTCTGCCTCAGCACAGCCTTTCCTGCTGGCACATTGTGTTTCAATGAGGTGAAGGCCTGAAGAGGCGTTCAGAGGGACCTGTCCTCTTCTAGTCAGAAACACAACTCCCAGGGCAGGGAGTTATGTACTGTTACTGCCTGCCATGTACATGACTAAAAACTTCCCATGCTGCCATGTAGCACTGCCCCAGCCTTTCTGTAAAGCATTCTTCCAAACACAAAGAGCTATGTATTTGTAATGACAGCAATAAAAATAATAATTAAAAAAAAACCACCCTGAAAAGCAAAACCCAGGCCATTATCTATGATAAGAAATTGAATTGGATGTTGCTTACCTGAAATTTCGTAATTAGCAAACAGAATTATCTATAAATGCACGTATGCCCTATTATCCTTGCAGTGATTTCAGTAGCCACAATGTTACTAGCTTGCAGTTTGCCATCTAGCAGCTCTAGCAGCCTCCAAACTACAGCTTTTTCTTCTTTTTTTTAACATAAAGTTCATGGCAGCCAGTGTTTTACCACCTGCACACTGGGGGAGAAAAAAAGCAAAGGGGAGAGGATCAATACATAGAATATGTTTATATTCAGCAAGAGCGTGTTGCAGAGTGGGGAGCTGTGATGTGTGTTTGCATTGTCTGTGAAAGGATCCTTAGTGGCACTGCAGCTGAAAAAATAATGGAAGATCAGGGGACTGTGTTCAGTGACAAACTTTCATCTGGTAAGTTACAATTATATCACAGGAAATGATACCTTAGACTGCAACTAATCTGTGAGTCCCAGGAAAGGCAGATCACTGATTCTTCATCAGGGCTGCAGAAGCTGATCTATAAAAATCTGGGCCTCAGCAGGAGGTTGAGTGTTAAGTGTGATTTGCATTTCAATTCTTATTTCACAACAACCTTTAAATCTTCCTTCAGCACTATCACATCGGAAATTTTTGTCCTCAGTGTGCTCAAAATATAAATTAAAAAAAAAAAAGAAATCCTGGTACAATGGAAGTCAGTTGTTAATGGGAAAGAATGTGGCATTTATGCCGAATTTGTTTCACAAAACACCATTACATCAGAGTCTTTCATCATGTTATGGGGGATCAAGTCCCCTGACACCAGACACCATCTTCAGGGACTTCATGTGGTGCTCGTCACTATCATTCCACTTCCACAAACACCACAGCCCTTTCAATTTTTATCTGCCCAGAACCTGAAATATATTACATTATTTAGTTTTTGTAAGAAGTTTTTCTGTATGAAGAATTTACAACAAATATAATCCATTTCCCTGAAAAAATGAGCTTGTGAGTAATGGTTAAGGGAATTTCGGACAGGCGTCCTTTACAGGAGGTGGCAGCAGCAATGCCATCCTTCCCGCTGACTGATGGCAGAGGTCCTGCTGATCCTGCATAAAGCAGCCACCAGCACTGACAACGACAGCATGAAGCTCACAGATTCCCCTAAAAAACTTCATGGGTCAGACTAGCACCCTGTATACATGCTGGAGGTGAGTTATCCATAGTAACTGTGCCACCACTGAATCAGGGAGATTCAAGTTTGCAGAGAGGTAAAAAAATCTACTCTTAACTCCTTTAGCCAAGGAAATGTTCCACGTCAAATGCGCACAGCCTCTTAACCCAGTGTCAACAACGACAGGTCTTCATGCCCTTCCTGTGTGCTTGTGAAGCCAACTGAGCCAAACTCTCTGAGAGGAAGCCAGTGCACAGAGCCGTCCACGGGTCATAGAAGAGGATTATTAATGTTCTGGCAGAGCTCAGATGCCTCTCCTTGCTGCATATGGAGCCAGGTTTTGTCCTTCATATGACTATGAATTCAAATTTACATTTATTTTGGCAATTTAGTACGTGTTTTCCTATGTGTAGAATTTTATTGCCACTTATTCAGATATGGCTAAACTCAGCAACCCTTTCCAGGGACACGTTCTCCAGTTGATTGAATTTCCAGGCTCCAAACCTCAAAGCCTCAAGTAAAGGGTGCAGGACTTTGCCTACCAGCAACAGGAGAACATCAAATACATATCCCAAATGTGCTTCCAAGTTTCTCTCTGTTTTTGCTGTTACCCGAGCTGATAGGAGCCTTCTATTGACTTCAGCAAATATAGGCTTAATGAAGGCCTTTTTTCCTACCCATCTTATAAAGATACTTTTGTTCCCTCACTCTAATTTGCCGTGTTGGGAGGTAGCAATTTCTTTTATTGCATGGTGGTACATGCTGGCCTTTGAAAGATTGCAAGACTTTCATTGTGAACTTTCATACAAGCTGCTCCCCTATGACAAATGGAAAGCAAATCTCCACACAGAAAGTGACGCCTCTTCTTAAAATGAACTGAGTGAAGTTGTTCCATAAGGAAGAGGCCACGCTTTGGAGAAGTTACTCCCATATTTGAGTACCTGTATTCCAAGACATCGGAGGAGGAGGTGGGGGGTGTGTGTGCTGATTCTACAATATAACAAAACACTGACTCTCTGAGGTTTCTAACCTGGGACATCCCAAACAATCACTTACTGTTCAAAATGTTTGCTTTCACTCCACTGAGCGCCTCAGAGCCCAATCGGAACATTTCAGACCGAAAAAGAAGTCTGGTCCTGAACTTCTCGCTAAAAATAAATAAGTAAAAAAATAAAAATCCTCATACAAATGCAGGATAAATAATCTTCCTTTCTTTAAGGACACTTCCTTGCTAAGAACACAGAAAGGAGTCAGAAGTATAGATCTTTCCAACTGCTCTTCAACTTAACGTCTCTGGCATGCAAAATATACAACTTCCCTAACAGCATACATTGAGGCCAAACAGACAGCATTCTGCAAACGTCTTCTAAAATAAGCTTATTTAAAAGAGTAAGGTCAATGCCCAACATATGTCAGATTCTGTGAGTAGAAATCAAAGAGTTAGGAGCAAATGGAATATGCCAGAACTCAATGGTATTCCATGCCAGGCTCTTTTACCAAGTTCGCATTTCTGCTGCCAAAAACAGTAACAATCCCATCATATGGACTTCAGCTTTGCATAAGTGTCTAAAAAAACCCCCAGTGTCTGTACATAGGCTATTTAGCTCAGTCAATAAAACTACAGCATAGATAAATGTGTTTTTCTGGGCATGCTATTTATTGTCTCTGTAACTGTATGGTTCTTTTTTTCTGGACATGCTATTTATTTTCTCTGTAACTGTATTGTTCTTTTAATGTGACACATGCTGATTCCATGCTTCAGCCCTAGGCTCTATTAAAATCAGATTAAAAGCATTAGTAATGTAGTTAAATCCATTTATAATATGCCCATCAAGAGAAAAGAGAACATTAAAAAAGAAAAATATATATAAATGGGACTTAAGAATTTTTAAAAAAACATTCTGCTCCACTTTGATCTATGAAAAAAAGAGCATTTTTTAAAATAAAAAAGAAAAACTTTTTGCTGTGTTCAGATAAAGTAACTCTGCCTGGTCTTTTAAACCGTATCATTCAGAATGATATTTGTGATTTCAATTAAAATATGCTATTGTCACTTTAGCCTCCCTCTTTGGTATTTTAAATTGATCGTAATGGCTTTCCCTTAAGTGATTTGCATCCCATAGTGAATCCCTGTCACTTACAGCACCTCCCACTATTGCCCTCCCGAATAATCACTACCAGATAATCACTTCTCTCTTCTCCCAACATTATTGCTTGCTTCCCCTCTGACTCTGCGTGCTGGTACAGTCTGCAAAGTATTTGCTCTTTAACACCTTTAACATATGGCTTGTTGCTCTGGAACACAACAGTCAGGGATTTAAAAGAAGGATAAAAGCAGCACGAAAAAGGCCAAACTGATGGCTCTAGAGGTAGGCTTGTATCTCCCCATGGCCTGTTTTCCAGGCTGCAAACCAGAGAGTGAGGCAAGGAAGAGCAAGAGAGAAAGAGTGGGTTGTGATGAAAATCGCTCCGGCACCACACTCACAGTTTAGGACATGGCAGGTGCTTATGCAACCCAGGTCCACTCACTGCTCCCTGCTTTCTGACAGTACCCTGCGAGATGGAGACCATTTGAGGTTATTCTGTTTAGGAATGCAAAATTTCCGCTGGAGACTTTCCACGGAAAAGATGCCATCAGAAGAACCCCTAAAAGGCACTGGTTGAAAGCTAACACCAGAGCTGCCCTCTGTCCCCTGTACTTCACTGTCCTTCAGCACTGCATCCCTTGCACCCCTTGTTACGCACACAAGGATGCACAGGGAACCACAGGCTTTCTCCTTCTGAGAGGAGGATCCTTTCTCCTTTGCCTTTCATGGATCTCATTATTAACTGAGGAATCATTTAATTTGTATAATTGTCCTTTGCCATACATAATTCCAATCTTTCTCTTCAAATTGACTTATTAAACTAAACACAGTCTTTTGGTTTTGAGACTACATCTATCAAAGCTTCTAGATGGACAGGCAGTGTGATGTGAAAAACAAAAACAAACTAATAATATTAGGAAGTATCTTTTTATGTACAGTTATGAGATCTGCCACCAGGTGACTCCATTCTAAAATATCCATATTTTCATAAAACAAAATGCTATTTCTCTCCTACACCCAGAATATCATCATAATCCCACTCTCCATAAGATTTAGAAGTCTGAAAAAAACAGTGTTAAATAAAAAGCACTCATACTTAAGATAGGAACTATTTCTTTTCGAATAGCACATGAAATTGTATTAAAGACATTCAGAGATTTCCAGAACAGCCTGATCTGTTCCTGTCTAATCGGACCTCATTAATTCAAATCAAACTGCAAAATTCAGTTTTATTCTGCTTTAAAAATTCAAGATCAACAACAAATCAGCAGTATGCAGGTATCACAGAGGCAGTTAACCTGGAAAGCCTACAGACACTGAGTCTCATAGAGTCAAATGTATATGATTAAACATTTGGAAAAATTCATTAATATTTTATATATTCAAATATATACTGAGCAGATAGGACAGTTAGAGGGATGATCTTCACAGGGGAGTTTCTCATATTTATGCCTAAGAACATGAGATCCAGTTCAGGTGTCAAAAGGGTGTTTCTTAAAAACAGAAAAATTATTAACAAATAATAGGGTATGTGGGAGGGTTTTTAACACACAACTGCACTAAACCATGCAATGATCTACACAGATAATCAAAGTATTCATGTGATGCCCAGCACAGAATAAATAAAATGAGCTAAAATAAAATAAAAAAACCTCGCAACTGCAAGATTGCAAATGCCAAACAGGTAGCTGTGCAAGAAGTATTTCAGAGATTTACTGAGCCATTATTTCTGTGGAAATAATACTCAGATAGGCTCTCAGGCCTGATCGGTTTAATCCACATCAGACCAGGGAGACACAGGGTCAGGAGGCTGAATGTGGATTTGGGCACTTGGCACAGCTGTTTTCCTTAGGTGTTACACACTTGTCACTAGTGGTGGCACTTTGCATTTGCTGTACGGCAGCATAAGTGCTTGCCACATTTGGGACCCATTATATCTCTTTGCCCTCCAGCCGCTTCCCTTCCCTTCTTGTTAGCTGCACATCTATATATTCTTCCATACTCTTACGCCACATTGCAATGCCAACTCTTTGTCCCCTCTGCTTGCTCTGCTGACTAAATATACAGCCTGTACTCTTTACAAGCTTCCCATATTACAACATCTGTAGGTGGGCAGAATTTTCATATATATATTACCGAATTTATATACCTACATATATATATGCACATATACACACACACACATCCAGACATGTTCTGTATGAAGTCAAACCTATTCCATGACTGAAACACTTACCTGTTTAGAAACAATTTTGCTAGAAGGGAGAGCACACATAGACAAAGAAAACTTGAAGAATAGCTGAGGACATGCTTCAAAGCATAGTGTAAACCTAAACAAAAAGCTAAGGTGAAAAAAAGGGAGGGGATGGACTACATGTTCACATTTCAGCCTCTTCAATTAAAACCATAGTTACCGCAATAGCATAGACGAATTAGTATATGTTGATATATTGGCTTGCAAATAAAACAGTATCTAACTGCATGTCCAAAAAGGGGTAGTTAAATGTTTCTGCTTGCTTTGTACTCACAGTTGCACAGAGAGGACTGGCTGCAGGACTCATTTTTCCTCAGTGTTGGGTCATTGCATACGACAACAACAGTTAAGAAGAAATTTGGTTGATGTCTCATTTTGAGGGGCTGTACTGCCAGTCTCCTAACTCCAAATACACAATGTTTCCCACCAGGATCTGGGACACTGGTTCAGAATCTGGCGAGATGAGCTTGCCCAGGTGAGTTCCCTGCTAAGCAGTGCCAGAGCCCAGCAGAGGCTCTTTCTCAGTCTCCCCAGAGGTGTGGGTGTGCAGCCAATAAAGGAACACGAGCTTCACACAAAAGAGCTTTGCACTCTTTAAAGCAGAACATTAAAAATGCAGCAGCCTCTGATTCACATTTTCACAACTGTAAGTATGTATCTTTGATGACTGGTGTCCAGATAAGACCAGATCTCCTCCTTGACTCCGTCAAAACCAGAACAACCTGGGGTTTGGGAGCTTCACACCTGGATGCACAGATGTGAGCCAGGCCGGTGGAGAGGCCCCCTGGGAAATGCAGATCCATGTTCAGCTTTTTCTTTCCACAAATATGTGCAAGTTTAAAATCAAAATTCCAGTTTATAATAAACCTCTAACCTCCAAACTCTAATTAAATAGGATTTAAAAAAAAAACCCAAACAACAAACCACAAAATTACTCAAATTTGGTCTGCTTCTGTTTTCATTAAATTTATCTTTAAGTATTTTCTAAAGTCTCACCCCAAAGAAGCAATCACAAAAACCCATTAGGGTTATTTTCATACAATGGTGAGGACACTGAATTACCTTCCTGATGTAGCTGCTGTCTAGGTAAGCGACATAGCCAAACCTTGATCTGCATGTCCTGTATGCCATACCTGCTGTTTTGAAATGCTACTCAAAGGCAGCAGTTGGGAAAATGATGTTACAGCCATGGCCTACATGGGCTGTCATCTCAGGGAGCGCCGTTTCTCTCTGCAGCTGCTTTCAGCAGCTATATCCCTCACCTGACAATTGCCTTGTTCAGCAACAGGTCAAGACAGCAAATTCCCTCACTTCCTTTCAGGCTCTCTAAGTATCAGTGACAGAGTGCGAACCACCTCTGGCTTTCTCTGCAGCCCCCATTGCATTAATGAACAGCACTATATAAAAAATTGCTGCTGACAACTAAATCTTTTCATAAGCCATGACGCTTTTGGACATGTCCCTCCATTCTCCCACCCTCCCTTACACACACACAGGGAGAAGGCCAAAAAAACCAGCGAAATTTTGGTCTTCTCTTTAAGGCGACCATTTGTGAATCGGCACAGAAAATTAGTTTGCCCACTGGATGCACAGTTTTGAGGCAGTCACCTGGAGAGAAAGAGAGACCAGCCACAGACCAACAACAGACAGGTTTTCCATTGGTACCTGTTGCTGCAGTGGGGGAGGTTGCCTTACCCTCCAACACAAATGACATGAAGGAAAATTAATAGGTGGGGCAGGAGACTGGAAAATGCCTGGCCATTTTAATGTAAATGGTTACAATACACATATACATTTCATGCCATCTCACTGCCCTTATGAATGTCAGGAATGTTAAGTACGTAGGAGGCCCCTCTAAGCACTGAGATGTCCATAGCTTACAGCAGCTCTCCCAAAGTACAGTCCATAGGCTTGAGAAGCTTTTGTAAGCAACATGTGACGGCCTTTTTAATTGTGACCATCCCTGCAGAGCAGCTGGTCATCAGCACTACAGTGGTCACAAGGTACCTGGCGGCTCTGCAGTTCCCACTCCAGGGGGAATTAGGCAAAGATGCTGAGCTCTACTCTGTGCTTTTTACATGTGAAGGATGCTGTATTCCATCTTCCAAACAGAAAGGTTGTGCATTTCAGGTGAATTTTGTTCAGTAGCCCCCCAGCCATGTCATTAAGTAGCCCTTCAGGGACAAAACTTTGAAAACTCCTTGTTGAGGAGCCTGGTACTAAAGCTACAACCTGTCATCTGGGTCAAGGTTTTATCAGCCATCAAGATCAGATGGGAAAAAGCGCTTTTAGTACGTGCATGGCCAACTATCTGCTTGGAGAAAGGAGTTGATTCAGGCTGCCAATACTGGCTCTTACACAGATAATAAACTAGACTGGCCTTTCTCCTGACATCACACTTCAATCAAAAACTTTCTCGCAAAATGTCACTTTCAAAGTTGCAGCTTTAAAAAAAAAAATCTTTATAAAAAATTCATGGCCACAATGATCTGATAATGCAGCTTTCTGATACCAGCAGATGTTTTGTCTAACATGTTCCCTGAAGCTGTACTCTGTGCCTTCATATCTTTCATTTCCAGTTGCTATCTGCTGACTGTGGGATGTCATGTACGTACCCTATAGCGATGCGCAGCAATTCGCATCTAACACCGCCGTGTGTAATGAGCTTCACAAGATGCTTGTCGCAATAACTCCGCACTTCCCCAACCATATGGAACACAACACTCCAAAGCCCACAGACACTTTTTTTTATTACAGTTCAGATCCTTAAAACATAATCTGTGTGATGTCTAGTGAATGTACGTGAAGAGCTGCTGAAAACAAAGTTAACACTTGTTCACATCATCTGTTACAAATGTCCAATTTGGGACAATAAATTTCCTCGGAACCTGTTCTTTTGCTGACTCGTTGCTTTATCTTTTTTCTCCTTCTCTCACGTCGTTTTTTTTATGAACTATGCATATGTATTAAATGGGATTTGTTGTCCCTAGATACCAATTTGCATAAAGTGCAAGCCATCATTGGTTGGAGAGAAGCAAATTACTTCCCCAGCAAGATCCCCCTTTTTTTTTTTTCGTTTTTTTTTTTTTTAATTTTAACAAACCGCAGGCAGAGGCTGTTAACAGCACTTAGCCAGATATGCAAAGTATCGCTTTTCTCAAAAGCAGCTTGATCAATGAGAAAAAAAAAAAAAAGAAGAAAGGGAAGGTATTATTCAGTTAAGTACAATGCAGAAATGACCCAAGACTGAAGCAGCTAACCCAGCCATTCACCTGTAACTTGAGATGCCAGATTCCCAGTAAAATACAATTCAAGTATGGCTTACCACTCAGGACACAAAGCAAAACAGCTCAACTGAGCAAAGCCTCCCACAATCACCACCCTCTTTTCTAAGTGTCCTCAGTGCATTTCCAGAAGTCCCAAGTGTGCTTGTTACTTTTACATGTTGCTCAGTTCCCTCGCAGAAGCCTTGCTTGCTGCTTCATGTCCCCACATGTTTACTCACGTTGGGCACTTCCTGAAGGGCTGTAAGCACTGGCTTAAAATACCTCTCCAAGAGCAGGGAGGCTCTCCTCTGCCCTCCCCTAATTCTACTGGCTCCCTGGCACCAGAGGTGCTCTGTGGGATGGCAGCTGCCATCCTAGCAGACTTTGGACAATTACAATCTCCTTTTCTTCCTTATGCTCCTCATTATGCACACCTGTGACATGTTGGCAAGAGCCTCGGCTATAACAGCGTGACAGATTCTGATGTTCAGAGTTAGCCCTGTATGAGCCCTGTACTTTTGGGGAGGAGGAGAGACAGAGGAGGGAAAATTACAGTGAGGAGATTTTACAAATACTTCAAGAAACAGATTATCTAAGCAAACCTGTGATGCACAGGGTGATGTACAAACTCACCAGCCTACTACTAAGAGGGTTTGCCAGCCATGAGCCATAAGCCCGGCTTGGTTAAAAAGTGTGGGATATTAAATTCACTAAAGGGAACAAATTAGCAAGGACACCGAGCTGCAAAGTTTCCAGCTAGGTCTGAACTTCTCAAGAATTCAGTGCTGGGTCATTGCTTGAGGTGTGGAGGAGAAAGGGTCCTCTCTGAACATAAGCTTTTATTCTGTTGAGGTCTCTGAAAATAACTACAGGATCTGTCTCTCACTAAATGTTCACTCAGAATTTAATCCCAAATCCATCAATATCATGTGCTTGGACTATTTTACTTCTGAATTTAATGGACAGATGATACTCTCTTAAGAAGGGTTCCTGAGATCATACAGAACATTAGTAAGTGATTGCAGACACAGGACAATTAATTTGGACAATAGTGCTGACTAGATGCTGAGGTGCCTTTCAGGGAGTTGTGAGTGCCAAAAGAACAAGCTAGGACTCAGGGTGTGTAAATTCTCAAAAGACAGTCTGTATTTCCTTGTTACCTTTAGCATCTATCCATAGATACACAAATAGTCACAGATTTCATGCTGTGTGATGATTTGAAGGTGGAAAAAACAGTTTCCGTCTGCAGAAATAGTGGCAACTTCTTGCGGTTTTTGCAAAAAGGAAAAATTCCAATAATTTCACACATCTCTATTATTAACGTATGCTGCTTTGTTTCCATATTTATATTTGTCACATTTAAAAGGAATAAAATAGAATTTAAAAGAAGATCCTCACTCCTAAATGATCGAAAAGCACAAAGCAGTCATGCAAAGATTATGAGGAAAAACTCACAAGAGGGAATTCAGTGCCAGCTTTGAAAATGGGGCTTTTTTGTAACCAAGGGCACTGTTGCTATTAGCCAACAGAATCACTGTGGAATCACATGAAACCATGTTTGGGACACTTACCTTCAGACGGAGAGAAGCACATGGACCTTGTCTTTCTAAATTTGCTGTCTTAAAAGGTAAGCAGGATCAACAACTTTCTCAGTCTTCTCTCGCTTGAAAACTCTGGCATGCTCAACAGGCAGTTCAAAAAGGCAGTGTCTAGGTGCCTCTGTACAGGTGCATCTGCAGCCTGATTCCTCTGGGGACAGATGTAGCCCAAGAAATATATTGCTAAAGCTTAGCTGAATGCAACATATGAGACCCAACTGTACAGTAGGCGCTAGATAACATGCAATCATGGCCTCCTACTGCAGCAAATTCGACATAAAACTGGGCCTTTGAAAGAGAAGTAGTAAAAAAAATGTGGTTTTCTCATTCCTTATCTGTACCTACTCCATTTCGCCTAAGGCTGGCTATTAGCTCAGCTGGTGATGTCACTTACTTCACTGGAACCTGTCATCATCAAAGATTTCTCACAGCATTTTCTATTTTGTTAGCTTCGAGCTTTGTGCAAGTTGCATTTCATTCCATTAGATAAAGGGTTAAGTAATTCATGTTTTACCCGTGTAGACTAAGTTATACTCCCTGTGGGTTGCTGGCTTCCTATTGGCTAGAACAATGACCTTGGAAACAGACAAAAATGATGCATTGTTGCAATAAATATTATAGCTTGCACCTGTTTCTAATTAAGTCTGCCAAACAATTTCAGAGATACTGAAAAGAGAAATGTGTTGGCTTCTAATCGGGCATTCTTTGCTGTTTGATCTGGATTATTCAGCCCCCGACATGACCTCACCTTCTAAGTTCTTGTTTTTCTTTTTCTTTTTGGACTTGTAGAAAGCCCTGGATTGAAAGAAGTCTTCTCAAAGAGGAAGACTGGTTATGTTGCCCAAGCTGACCTGGAAGTTGGAGGTTTTTGCAACTGGACTTCAACATGTCGGGGAAATAGTTCAAGAAGGGTTTTCCTGCTAACATTCACCAAAGACATGTAAACAGAGCAGTGGTCATCTTAATATTTCAGAGTTAATGATACATTGGGAAGATTCTGGCAGTTGTTGCCTATCATAGCAATTGCTTTAGGGCAGGTAGAGATTCAGGAAGAGAACACTGAAGGATTCACAGATAGGTTGTGGTTTGCAGTTTGGCATCACACTTTTCACTCGCTATATTGATTCTGAGGTTGATCTCCCACTGACAGTGCTTCTTGGTGAAATGAGTGTTTTGTTTCTTGCACATCTACCTACCCAAGCTGTGCACAGTTTGCATAGATTTAACACCTGCTGTGTGATCTAGCTGAATGGACAAATGCAAACATATGTGGCAACGGTTGACAATGTTCTCTTTAACATAAGAACTAAAGAAGTAAAGAATTATTAATATCTCCATTTTCTAAGTGAGGACTGGAAGACACAACTCAGCCAGCACTTTTGTCTGTCATTGACAGAAGCAGTCCAGTCCCTTCAGTCCCTATGGGGTCCCTTTTCTCATGCTGGGATAAGCATTTGTGCATCTGTATTTTGGAACTGATTGAGGAACTTATCCATCTGAAAACTAATCCAGGGAGAAAAAAAAAAACAAATGGAGTTTTTATTTCAGCCACATCAACTTCTTGATTTCAGTTTGCACACAGCCTGACAGGACAGGGCTCAACAGCCAGGACAGAGGGAGCTCAAGGCAATATTTTTGGATGGAATTGCATGAAATCACAGAAGAAACCATAGTGACATCAAGCAGACAATGTAGGTCTCCAGAATCCACAGATGCCTTTCTCTGTTGTTAATGTCATCAACTTCACAATCTAGAAAAGATTGGGTAGTTGTGTACCAATCCTCTAAACCACCCAAAGTTTCTCAGGTGTAGACAATGTATCTCAGAAGTATCATGTTTGGTGGAATTAAATGACCCATTGCTTAGTTAGAAATTATTTTTTGGGGGGTGGAGGTTGCAAAGAGATTATTTTAGTAGCCATACTAGAGAAAGTAGGATCAGACAGGTTAAAAACAGACATAGACACAAAGAAGATATGGTAAGGGAAGAAAATAGCTTATCCTGTGTGGTGTGATGAAGCCCTGCATCAGTATTGTGGCAAGAGTTTTGTTCAGACAGAACTACAGAGATATTTCACAGGGTTAGCACATCTTCCTCTGTGTGATACACTCTCTCTTTTCCCCTTTTCCCTCGATGGTAGGTAATCAAATGCCTGCTGGTACCCCCCATGACTGGAGGTACCCAGAGTGGTTCAGCCCATCATGATTGCTGTGCCAATCATTTAACAATTCCCACAGCTGTCTTTGTGAGAAGCCTCTCTCTTAAGCCTCTGGTTTAAGAATTTAGAGTAATCATGTAAAAATGATACCCCTGTGCTCTATGATCCGCTGAATCTCACTAATGCCAGATCCCAGAAGAGGGCTTATTAATGAAAAGACGCAATGCCTCTCTCTGCTCATGTTTCACATGAATATCTCTCATGGATTCAGCAGTGAACCTTACTGCTGATAAAGTAAGTATAATGAACCTCTGTGCTTCACGAGAATAAAATCTCAAACTGATGAAGTAGTTACCCGCTTTACTTCCCAGTACAATGGCAGGCTTGAGAGGTACAAGGAGAAGTACCTGGCTGCTGTGGGAATATTGCAGTATTGCAACCTCCTAAATCTTGGGTCTGATTTGCTAGCGATGCCTTTGGCTGTGTGAAAAGATCAAGAGTTTGGAAGGGAGCAGTTTTGTAATTGGCTGAGAGAAATGAAATTATGCTTTATTGTAAATCACTGAGTCAACAGAAGACGGGAGTTTTTTAAAGGGACAGCAACACCTTGAGGCTACTCTGTGTCCTTTCAACATTATACATTAGTCAGAAACCCAGTCATCTCCTGCCAGTTCGCTAGCTTCTCAGAAAGGCCGAGCACCAAGTGTTCTGCAAACAGCAGAATCCTGCTGCTTCCAGCCCTTGACATCTAACCAATTTTCAAGAAGTCACTGAAAATACTTTCAAGTACTGCCTCTGTCCTGAAGCTCCTTTGCTAATGGCAGCAGATTTTGCCATTAAGAGTTTCAAATTGTTATAAATCCTTTTGCTGGAGCTGTTCGAAAACAAAGAAAAACCCCACACTAACAAGAAGAAAGACAGATTCCATCTCTATGCATTGGAAAAGCAAGCGACTACCCAGAAAGCACCATGAGGCTAAGAAAAGGAACAGGTAAAACATTGTAGGCAGCAGTGGAATCAGTCTCTATGTTTATCTGAGTCCCTCTGTGATTAATGTTTTCCATCAAAAGGAACACATGCCTTAAGAATTACACCTAATCTTAGCATCAGTAGGATGGTACAGGACAAGCAACAAGAGTCTGGAAGGTGTTACTCTGGAGTATCCCAAAACAACCACAGAGACTATCTTTAAGTCCAGCAACTAGGCTATATCTGCTCAGTGTATCTCTGATACCTGGATCATGACTCATTTTACACAGCCAGCCCTATGTAACCAAATCCAAACTCTTCAAACCTTTGTGAGGTGCAAATCCGAATATGGAAAATTACTGCAGAGATTGCAGCACTGAAGAATGAGTATAATCCCATCTCAAACACCAGTTATTATCCTCTGCAGGTCTATTAAATGATTTAAACAATCCATGAAAATGTTAGTATCATCCCTCACTTCAAGGGGATTCTCTGGTTAGAGGGAATTCAAATACCCTGAAACTCAGTGGAACCTTAAACCAGGGGCCACATTCTGTATTAGCAGCTTGGGTATAACTCCTGGTAGTATTAATACCTAAATGCCCCCACACCACCTTTATATGTGTGCTTTCTTCCCTTTGCTTTTACATTTCTTCAACATGCAAAATGTACTTAACTCACTGCTTATTGAATGAAGGATTAGTATTATTTTCCTTCCTCCAGTGAACTTTGTTTCACTTCATCCTGCATATATTTTGCTAGGCTGTGTTTTCGTGCCAGCACACCACTGTTCAGCAAACTACCGTACTTAAGGCCAGCCAGCTAATACAGTGATACCGTTTTACTCACAAGGAGTGTTTCTGTAATCATGGTTGTGCTTATAGTATGAATGACAGTTTGCGCCAAGAAGCACAAAATGCACTTCCAGAAGCTTTGCCGAGCTGGGACACAACTAAAGCAGCTTCAAACTGCCAAGACATTTGAAACATCTAGGGGAAAACACATTTTGAAATGTAGCCTGCTACCTAGCTACTCTGCTAGTGTAAATGTTGACCAGGGACCGTGAAGGGAACCACTTCCCCATCCTCCCTTTTCTGTACTTCCATATCTCATGTTGAGCAAGACTGGGAGCACTTGAAAAATGCCCTGCTTTGGGTCCTGTAAAAATTAGTGTAAAACAAATAGGTAACAAATTTGCAATGGCTCTGTATGAGGTTTACTGTCTCTTTTTTTGTTGTTAAGGTTGATTATGTTGCCCAGTAGGAAAGCAAGCAGGAAAGAAGGGTATCTTTACAACTCACTACGCTCTTGGAAGATCAGATTGGAAGTTTCCATTCACATCACTGCAGCAATGCAGACTTCTCTGGTGAAAGTATTTTCTTTTTCTTATGGAATTATACCTCAAGTCCAGCTAGGTAGTTACTCTCTTTGTTCCTGTGAGCCAAGCTAGTTGCAAGATCATGCTATGCCATGCTTACAACCTCGCACTAAAAAGCAGAAGATTACAAAGTGGGCAAAATACCCTAGAGGATTCCCCTTTATCAGAGCCTTCCCTGTCAGTTTGCCTTCTCATTTCCTGAGCTCTTCTCTGATTATTAGTGTACTGACAGAATAAAAATAACCTCATATTCCTACATGAATCATAAATAAAACCCTTTTATTTCATCAGAGAGGTTGGCAGGTTTATAGTCCTTTGCAATGCATGCACAATGTGAATGACATACCTTTAATTTTGCTGACAAGCTTGTCGGGGTCCTAATGAAAAAGAGTGAAAAGTGGGTGACTTCTCCAAAGGTTTAGCAGTTGCTTTTTGGTGAGGATATATATTTCACCTTGCCACTGTAATCAAGGATCCAACTGATCTTGGTAATGAACTCTTCAATTACAGTCCACTTCTGACTCTTCAAGAATGCCTAGGCAACAATACCACAGCGATTATTGCTGATATTACAGAATAAAGCAACCTGGGGAAAAAAGGAGGGGAAAAAGAAAAAAGAAAACCCGAGCAGTGTCCTTGCTAGAGCTTCAGGTATCTGGGTGCATCAGCAATGAAAAAAAAAGAGGGATCAAATTCCAGGTTTTGGACAGCTAGATTTTATATCGCTGTTGCACATCAGACAACAATAAAATTACCACTCTCACCTGTATTTTGACGTTATGTATCCCTCCCCATTTGTTCAGTTAGCCAGTTTGCTTTTAGAAACCAATATCAAGTATGGTAGAGGTTATCTTGGGACAGCCCCATAAAAAAGAAAAGAATAATGCAAAGTATTTCTTTTGGTGTCTCTGGCAAGCAAGTTTCCTAATAAAGGTTGCACAAAGAAAGAATAGTCCAGGAACACAGAAAACGGACACAGCACAAACAGTCAGAAAATCTTTCTTATTTTCAGTCTTTTATAGAGTGAAGAGTTCATTGCTTGCAAAGAGGGAGGCAAACAGTTAAAAATATATCTTTTAAGCAGTGATGAAAGTGCTTTCCCCTTCTTCAGTGCATCCTTTCTTATTTATACTTTCCTTTCACTGTCTCCTCTTCTGCTGATGTAAAAGTCAAGAACAACACTGGCCTCTAAGTTTGCTTTCTGACCACAAACAAATTGTCAAAGTCACAAGCCTTTTCCTTTCCATAGAAGAAGTCCTGCTTTTTCAGAAATGTCTCAAGTCTTCACTTAATAATTCAGAAGGAGACCGAGGGAATAGGACAGCTTTATTTGATATCTTGGAGCTTATCCTCTGTTTTGCTGGTGACTCCTGTCATCCGCAACAACTCATCAGAGAAATCTGGGATTTGGCAAGTTACTCGTGCCTGATTGCTGTTCTTTTTTGTTTCTTTTTTTTGGGGTTTGGTGGGGGGTTTAGAGGTGGGGCTGCTGAGAGAGAAAATGAGACATAACTAAAGTCACATGACTGCAGAAAGAAGCAGAGGTTGTGTGTGCAGAATTGTGTGTACCTGGAGAGATGGGGCCGAAAAAGGGAAAGAATCATGGACAGTGAATTCCAGATCGCTATCTTGACAGGATTTTACAAAATTCCAGAGCTGAACTTTTAATTTTCATTACTTTCCATTTTCCTTTGATAAGCTCAGAAGCAGTATCTAACTTTATTAGGAGCTTTTCATCAAACGTGGGTATCTTCCCTCCTCAAGGGATTCCCTAGCCACAAAAACATCAGGTTCTGTGAAACATTAGCTAATCCCAGTTACTTACTTGACCCTATCAAGCTAAGAAATAAATTTTACTCTTCATGAAAGTCCTACTGTTTACACTCCAGACAAAATTCTTAGATCTCAAAGTTTTCAGAGGAAAAACATTTTTCATAATGCCAGAAAGCTGGCCTTAAAGACCTGGGCCATACAAGCCTAAAACTGTTTCTTGTTTCAAATTAAGTATGTTGACAGACTTCCTCTTGACTGCAGCTGACACTAGGTCCTGATTTTCTTGGCTTAAAATCTAAATGGGTAATGATAGAAGCCATTACTGGCAATATCCAGTCTTATACTCTACACATCACTAGTTCTTGCCCTTGACCTTCCTCCACGTGGCTGCACACAGAGGGAGATTGCTAAGAATCAAAGCACTTCTCCCTGTTCAGGGCAGACAACATACGCTTCAACAAGAGGCTTAAAGTTTGGTGAACCTCTTACAGCAAGTGTTTGTGTGGTGTGTGATCACGCAAGCCACCGTGGCATGGCTGGGCAAGCAAAGTAGGAGCAGGCAGGTGAGAAGTTGCTGCTAGCAGCCATCAACATGGCACATGGGAAATGCAGAAAATTTGGGAATGCATTTGGAGCTGATAGAGAGCAAAGCACATGTTCCAAGCCCAAAGGGCTGGAATCTTTCCAAAGCTGTTTTGCTGCACTCTAACACATTTAACTGTTAGAATCATCCCAGACACATTAGCTCAGTATATTAAAAGTATACTGTGTCATACCATGTTTTAAAACATAGCGTAGCTTATTTTAAAGGTGAAATGGTATGTGTTTTGTACTTACTTGGTGCCTTGCTCAATCAGCATAACCCCTGTGCTTTGGAAAATGGGATCAGGCACAATGGCTGTAGTGGTGTTACTTGTTCAGCTGTTTGCAATGAAAGGTCTTGCTAGAAAAGGCTAAGGAAAGACTCATATACTCGAAAATTATCAGTTTGTTATCACAATTAATAATACTTTACAGTACTTAACATGTTACTTTTCATCTTCAAAGCACTTTGCAAATATTAAATAATCCTCACAATCTACCTGTGGGGAAGGCAAACGCTGTTGCTCCCAGCAGTTGAGTCACAGGGTTAAGTGACTTGCCCAAGTCTAGAGGGTCAGGACCAGCCTCTGCATGTCCTGCTCTGATGCTCAAAATACTTAAACACAGTGTTTCCACTCCTCTTAGATGGGAAAACGGATGTGCACCACTTTTACACATGAGATATTTTCTTAAAGCTCCAGCCTGAACCAGTAACTGCAACTTCAGCTGCTTGAACAAGGCTGCAGTTTTCTCCCTTGCCACGTATTTCTGCATTGATACAAGACATGGACAATTATCACCTGATAATTAAAGGACTGGGTTCACAGAGGAGCTCCTAGCTGATTTCTAAAACTATTCCCCAAACTCTGCTTTGTAGTAGAGAATCGTGTATGTGTGCACAAAAGTGATTTGGAGAATCACAGCTTAAAGAAGCAGCAGACTTCTTTAAAGCATTAACAGGTCATCGTCACTTGAGACATAACTAAAATGAAGTTTTTCACTGAAAGCAGCCTGCACGTTGGTGTGGACTGATTAGCCTAATGTTTGGCTTTTTCACTTCTGGGTTCGCATTTGTAAGTTTTGTTTTCAAACAACTTGCAATACTTTAAGTGCTAACGAACTAATGCAGGGAAAAGGACAGGCCCATGATGTGGTTTTATTTGTCCATGCTTATTTGAGTTGGTAAATCACACTGCATTGCTTTTATTGAGTGTCTCTTTAGGAGTATATTGGAAAAAATTCTATCTGCCACAATTAATATAGGGCCTAGTGCATCACGCGGCACAACCCCAGCATCGAAACTCAGCATTCTCTGGGAGTCCTTTGGTCCCACCCTGGATGCCTGAAAGTATAGTAGCTGTGACATGTGATACAGCTGCTGATAAATGATGGCAATAAAGCAGAACAAAAAGGCTAATGAGTTCTCTCACTACTTTCATGAAATGAATGTGATGATGACCCTATTTGCTACTTTTTTTTTTGGCTAGTGAGTTACTTCTCCCTTTACCTGCATGTTAATTTTATCTTCTCTGTATAATGCTATGGAAAGACAGTCAGAATTAATGTCAGCATCTCCCTTCACTTTTAAACTATAAAAGAGCCTTTGAAGGTAGAGTAAACCGAAGAGGCCAGTAACTAATTATAACTCATTGTACTGGACTTTGAGGAGTAATGAATAAAAGCTATTCCCTGTGCGCTTCCCAGAGTGCTTTGCAGAGACAGTGGTGCCTTTGTGCAAGAGGAACTTCCCTTCACTGGACCAGAGAGAGAAGAAATGGAATTGTTAATGTATGTAAGAGGCAGGAGGATTTCTATGGTACTATTTCATTGCAGAGGCAGAAGGTAGCAGAGCCAATCATGAAAAGCGTAAAGGTGTGAAGGCACAAAGATGGAGAGTTGATTAAAAGCACTGTGGGGAGCATGAGCGAACAAATCAATGGTAATGATGGAATTATGCCTGAGCGGAACCCAATAGTCTATGGTGTCCTGACGACTTGGCTCTGGGGATTAAACGTTGCAAGGAGCAGAGCTGAGCCCTTGTCCAGCCTGTTGGCACTTGGAGATACACTGATTGATGGGACAGGTTACGCTACAAAACTGGGTGAGGTCTCTTGAGGAAAGACCAAGCTCAACACAAACATCTCTGCACTCTAGTGAGATGTGATGGCTGAATCTTGCCTAATGGGGACCTGGGGTGGAGGAGTAGCTGTGTTGAGAGAGATGCCAGTCATGGTTGTCACGCCTGAGGAAGCAGGACAGGGCTCATCTGGGGAAGCAGGAGGACGAAGGAAGAAAAGGTAAAAGATGAAAGAAAGGGCCCTGAGGGTGCTCGGTGAGGTTAGAGGTAGCACCTGGCAGGGAGGCAGGAGAGCGGAGCTGCAGAGGCTCACAGTGGTGGGGGATAGATGAGTGGTGGCAGCATTGGTGGCTGTGTGGGGTGGCGAGGCAGGAGCTTGGAGGAGCAGGTGGGACCTGAGGGAACACAGATCAGAGCTGGCTGTGAAGGCGCTGAGAGAAAGGCCTGGAGCAGCCTGGAGGGAGGGAAGAGAGGATTGGAGCAGCCAGTAAGATCAATGCGGGACCAGCTCTAGCTGGCATAGCAGTGGCTCAGGGCTGCCAGTGATTACCCGCGCTTGCTGAGCTTGGCCTGCACTTACAGCCACCACCACATTAAGCATGTTAGTATCAAAAATACAACAGAAGCTGCCTTAATAGTAATACCTCTATGAGCAGTCACACACAAATACAGCTTTAGTTCCTTTCTCCTTTACTATCTTAGGGATTCCTTTGCTGGTATGAGACACGGATCTTTACAGATATATATATCCCAGATACCCCTATCACTATGGCACCAGGACCACAGACGGCTACAGAAACCCACCGAGCGCACAGCCAGCACAGCCCCTAGATGGTTGCTGCTGTGGATCACTGCTGAAGAAGCACAAGGCAAGGACACTCTGTGTCACTATGTGAAAAGGCACTTTGCAGAAGGAAACATCCAGGCTGCTCCCAAGACTCAGCAATCTCACCTCCTGTATAGCAATTTGGACTCTAATTCTATCTGCTTTTGTGGTTAGTGACACCATGAGGAAGGGTCTGGGTCATTTTGCCTGCCCCAAGTTGGTCGTATAGCTTTGCCACAAGGACAATTGCAATGGATGGAAGGATGAGTAAACAGACAGTGCCTGTCAGGATAGACAGAGAGTGCTAAGGTGAATCAGCACCTACAGGTGACTGGAGTCTCTCTCCTACGAGGAAAGGCTAAGGGAGCTCAGCTTGTTTAGCCTGAGGAAGAGAAGGCTGAGAGGGGACCTTAGAAATGCCTGCAAATATCTTATGGGTGGGTCTCAGGAGGATGGGGCCAGACTCTTTTCAGTGGTGCCCAGTGACAGGACAAGGGGCAATGGGCACAAACTGAAGCACAGGAAGTTCCGTCTGAACATGAGGA
>Ga0181612_138020_pt1 | contig 36513 bp, 29 predicted proteins | sample HoacroProtozoa21_FD_119630 | JGI IMG/M metagenome (GOLD analysis project Ga0181612, IMG submission 119630) | Hoatzin crop microbial communities from Cojedes, Venezuel. Combined Assembly of Gp0051906, Gp0051904, Gp0051908
TGAAAAACCCGTGGTATTTCTGTTTAAGAAACTGACTTACTACGAGCGCGACCGATACATCAGGCTGAACGTGTATTTTCTAGTATCGCGAAAATACGCATTCCTGCCTTACCTGCTCATCAATGCAAAAGCACCCGCAACACCCCTAAGCCGCATGCTTAATGCCAAAGCGCAACACATTCTCTTGCATCACTTGCAAGTCGCTAAACTCGATGGCATGACTATCGACAAACTGGAGGAAATCTTCCCGTACAAGTATGTTATCCTTACACGAGCTATCAAGGTGTTGGAAGATTTAGAACTTTGCTTCTCAATGATTAATGACGAGCACAAAAAAGTAATTCATTTTACCATGCAAGGCCGCGAATTATGGGAGCGCGCTTTGCCTTACACCATCAATCCCATCACGAGAACCACATTTGCCGAAAGCATCAAGGACGCAAACCTCATCGTAAGCGGTATCAATGCGCTAGCACATTACAACAGGAAAGCCAAAATTAGTCGAACTACATACGCCATCTTCCAGAAAGAGGCCAAGAACGTAAAACTAGAACATCAAAATCCTTTAGATGGAGGCATCAAAATTGAAGTCTGGTCCTACCCCCCACTGGCTCAAGATGGTTTCGTTGATCCTCTCTCATTATACCTGACGCTAAAGGAGGACCCAGACACAACGGAGAAAGAACTCGACACTATGATTGAAAAACTATGGACCAAAAAGATCAAATAGAGACTGAAAACAAGAAATTTTGCGTTATCTGACTTCGTCATTTGGGGTACGCAAGGAGGCCACCTGGCTGTTTTGCAATGGATTAGCCGGGGTACGCAAGGATTATGCGGGAAGGAAATTGGATAAGCGAGTAGTAGCGACAGATTGTTGCAGAAAATGAAGAGATAGGGGAGGATAACACTCTCTTCCCTAGCATGCCGTCTAGCAATCGTCAATCAATTTATCACTCTATAGTTATTGCCCCTATAAATCGCCACAGAGTAACCATCATCGAAATAACATCCCGAAATTTAAATTATAATCACCTATCAATCAACTTATTTTCATTATTTTTGCACCATTTTCATTTTAAATGAAAACGTTAATATATTAATGAAAATAGATGATTAATCACGATAGCAGAGAATGTTGGTGGAAAAAAGGAGGAGGAAGTAAAAAAAGCCGATAGGGCTGGGGGCGACCTATCGGCAATTGCTTGTATTAGGGATTGGGGGTTATTGCTCGGCGGTGAGTTCCTCGATTTGCTGGATGATTTTGTCGTTGCTTTGTTGCATCTTTTTGAAGATTTTGGCGATGGCGATGGCGCCCACAATGATGCCGATGAACAGGCCCACGGAGACGCCCACAAGTGCGCTGTTCCACGTCGAGGGGTCGTTGTTGTTGAGGTAGAAGGCGACAATGACGGCAGCGAAAAACAAGAACACTGCCACGACGCCGACGACCGTCTGGATGGCACGCTGCCGCTTCATCACGCGCAACTTCTCGGCCGTCTCGATAAGGTTCTGGCGGTCGAACGCACTATCCTTGATGGGCGTAACGTTGACTTTCCAGTCGAAATAGATGTCGATGGCGCAGCCAATTGCCATCACAAGCGTAAACCACAGCGGGATGTGGGCGTAAATCGAGATGCTAAGCCAGAGGAGTATCGCAATGGGCACGAGAATAATCTCGCCGATGATGTATTTCTTAATCCACGACATTTTATCTTTCATCGACTCGCGAATGAGGCGGTCGTTGACGATTTCCTGACTGGCGATTTTCTTTTCGAGCACAGCCATTTGCGCTCTGAGTTGATCGAATTCCAAGTTTTCCATATTGCGTGATTTTTACTTGTTTGACATGTTTTTGAGTTGCTCTTTGATGCGGTAAAGGCGGACGCCCACGTTCTTGGCCGAGATGCCCACCACCGCACCAATCTCGTCGTAGGACATATTTTCGAGCCACAGCAGGATGATGGCGCGGTCGAAGGGGCCCAGCTGCGAAATGCGCTTGCGCAACATCTCGACTTGCTTGCTATCGCTGTCCTGGTCCTCAAACAGGTTGATATCCATCGAGAGTGGGACCGTCGATTTGCGCTTCTTGTTTTTGCGGTCAATCGAGATGCACGTGTTCAGGCTGACGCGATAAATCCACGTCTTCACGTCGCTCCGCCCCTCAAAGCTTTTCATGCCCTGCCACAAGTGGACCAGCACCTCCTGGAACAGGTCGTTCACCTCGTCGGCATCGCTTGAGAACATGTAGCACACGGTGTAAATCGTGGTCTTGTGTTCTCGCACCATTCTTTCGAATGTCTGTTGATTACTTTCCATTATTCTTGTTTTGAATTCGTTTACCCATTAGACGCAAAGTTACAGGAAAAAACTACACCCTCCCCATCTTTTTTTCAAATAAAGGACGAAAACTAATCCCCTGCTGGGGAAGAGCAGGGGATTAGTGTTATGGGAATTGTGATGTAAAAACGGGGGGAGGATTAGTCGTTGGTGACGCGTTCGAGCCAGGAAACCATGCCCCACATGACGCCCATGGCGACGAGGCAGATTACCAGGAAGACGGCCCAGCACATCCACAGCGCGGGGAGCTTGTTAAGCATCACCGGGCCAATCCAGATGAGCAGGTTACCCAGGGCAGTAGCACTCAGCCACAAGCCCTGGCAGATGCCTTGCAGGTTCTTGGGGGCAATCTTCGATACAAACGACAGGCCCAGCGGGGAAATAAACAACTCGGCCACAGTGAGGAAGAAGTAGGTGACAATAAGTACCCACCACTGTGACTTCATGCCTTGTTGCTCGGCCAGCGGCATTGCGCGGAAGGTCTCGCCGTTGGGATAGTTGTAAGCCATGCTCAGCACCATCAGGAACAGGTAAGCCATGCCGGCGATAGCCATACCAATGACAATCTTGCGCGGCGTCGAAATCGACTTGCCACGGCGTGCGAGCGCTGCAAAAATCGCCATAATCACAGGCGTGAGCACAATCACGAAGAACGGGTTAACAGCTTGCCAAATCTCGGGTGCCACGGTGTCGGTAATCACATAGTCGCGTGCAAATACCGACAGCGACTGGCCGTTCTGGTGGAACGACAGCCAGAAGAAGATGCACACACCCAGCACAGCAAACAGGGCATACATGCGCTGCTTGATTTCCTTGGCCATGGCGCGTTTCTCCTCGGGCGTGTAGTCGACCGCTGCGGCTGCCGATTTCTTGGCAGGCGTGGGGAACAAGCGCTTGTAGGCAATGAAGATGGCCAGCGAGATGAGCATAGCCACTACCGATGCGATGAAGCTGTAGTGAACACCCGTGTTGAACACCTCGAGGTAGTTGCTGCAAGCGGCAGCCATGTCGCCACCAGCAGCCATACCGCCCTTCTCGGTAATCAGGGTGGTGAGGTTCTGCATCTGGTCGGCGGTGAGCTGGCTGGCGTCGTTGATGTACTTGTGGCACAGCTCGGGCAGCGATGCGTCATAAACCATGCCCTTCACGCCCAGCCACCATTGACGCAGCAAGGGAGCCACAAACGGTGCTACCAAGCCACCGATGTTGATGAATACATAGAATATCTGGAAACCCGAGTCGCGGTTGCCCTTAACGGCCTGCAGTGCCTCGGGGCCCTTCTTAGCGGCCTCGGCCTCTTGGTCGTCGTACATCTGACCCACGATGGCTTGCAGGTTGCCCTTGAACAAGCCGTTACCAAAGGCGATGAGCGCCAGTGCAACGCAGGTGAAAGTGAGCAGCCAAGTGATGTTACCCTTGGTAGCCACGATGGGCAACGACAACAGCACATAACCCAGGGCCATGATGATGAGACCCCACTGGATGGTGCCCTTGTAGTTCTGAGTACGGTCGGCGATGAGACCGCCCACCAAGCTCAGCACGTAGATTGCGGCATAAAACACCGAGTAAATCACGCCCGACGTTCCCTCGTCGAGACCAAACTTTGAGCACAGGAACAGCAGCAGCACTGCGTTCATGATGTAGTAGCCAAAGCGTTCGCCCATGTTACTCAGGGCGGCGGGGATTAACCCCTTGGGATGGTTTTTAAACATAAATCGGTAGGTTTAGTGGTTGTATTGAAAGTTATTTATTGATTTCACTATTGCTGCTGGGCGGTGAAGGCAAGCGCGTAGGCGCGAATTTGCTTAATCATCGCCAGCAGGCCGTTGCTGCGCGTGGGCGTCAAGTGCTCGTGCAGCCCGATGCGGTCGATGAAATAGAGGTCGGCATCGAGGATTTCGCGCGGGGTGTGGCCGCTGAGCACGCGCACCAGCATCGCCACGATGCCCTTCACAATCACGGCATCGCTGTCGGCCCCCAGTATCATGCGGCCCTCGTCGTCGAGGTGGGCGGTGACCCACACACGGCTCTGGCAACCATCGATGAGGTTGTCGGGTGTCTTCTCGCTCTCGGGCAGCGGCTCAAAGGCGTTACCCATGTCGATAATCACGCTATAGCGGTCCATCCAGTCATCGAGGCCTTCAAATTCCTCGATAATCTCGTCTTGCAATTCGTTAATCGATGCCATAGGGCAATGGGGTTAAAAAAGATGTTTTAGCTGGCACACACCAGCACCAGCCGCAAAGGTAATGAAAAACACTCACACCAGCAACATTCACCGCCATTTTTCGGCCAATGTGGGTCTTCAAGTAGACTTTTAGCGCTGATGGATGACCACCTCGGTGGCACCGAAGCCGTACTCGCGGAAGCTGGCGTCGTGGAAGGTGCACTGGGGATAACGGCGCCGCAACTCGTCGTAGATGGCCTTGCGCAGCACGCCCTCGCCCTTGCCGTGGATGAAGACGATGCGTTGCCCTGGGTGTTTGAGGTTGGCCTGCATCACTTCGTTGAATTTTTCGAGTTGATAGCGCAGCATGTCGGCATTGCTCAGGCCGGCGGTATTGTCGAGCAACTCGTGGATGTGCAGGTCTTTCACGATGAGTTCGTTGCGCTGCTGGTGCTGCTGCGAGGGCTTCGACGTCTGCGGCCCACGCCCGCCGCCCTTGGGGACGCGGTTGCCACCATTCATGGCGGTCTCGAGCTCGCCACTATCGATGTGCGGGTCGCGCGTGGGGCGGTCGTTGCGAGTGATTTCTATAGTAAGCATGGGACTGTCGCCGTAATCGGTTTTGTGGAAGCAGTGCAACTTGTAGAACTTGGTCACGTCGAGTCGATGCTCCACCAGCGCGGGATTTTTCAACTTAAAGGGCTTGCCCTCTTTATAAGCCACATACTGCACCGCGATGTGGGTCATCGAGTTCAGGTCGTCGCGGCCAAACTCGTCGAGGTCGATGAGGGTGTTGGGCTCGATTTGGCCATGGTAGCGCGTGGTCCACTCACCGTTATCGTCGTCGCCGCGGGTGAGGTAGGCGAAATAGAGGTAATAATTACTGTCGTTGACGAGCACGGGGAAGAAGGTGGTGGTCGTCAAGTGCTGCAACTCGCGCGGACGGTAGCACAGCACGATGTTGAGCTGGTCGCCCTCGGGGGTCTCCTCGACGGGGGCCAACACGGGCTCGGGCTTCGCAGCGGGCTTGTCGGGGACGACCTGCGGTCGCACCTCGATGGGGCGCTCGTAGGCAGCGGGCTGCTGCACCACAACCACCTGCGAGACCGGCACGGGACGCTCAAAGCCGTCACTGTCCTCGACGTAGACCATGTTGCCCTTGATGCGGGTGACGCGACCGCCGCCCACATCGTTGAGAAATCTCACAATATCGTTAACTTTAGGTGCCATCTTATCGTTGTATCTATTTGAATGTCAATCGTTAGCGTTAAACAATCACAGCCGCCGCCTTGAAGTTGTCGCACACGCCGTGGCGCACATAGCCCATCTGGTTGGTGTGCATGCGGGTGTGGCCCACCTCCATGCCGTCGCCGCCGTTGTAGTGGGTGTGGCCATAAATCCAGTGGTCCACGCCGCTATCCATGATGAAGCGCTCGAGCGGCACGATAAACGCCCACTTCAAGCCGTTGCTGGCGTAGCGGGGGTCCTCGACGTCGATGGGGCAATGGTGGGTGACCACCACCTTGTGCGCCGCCGTGCTGGCTGCGAGGGCGCCCTTGAGCCACCGCAGGCAGCGCGCGTGAGCCACGTCGTAGTCGTTGGCGTTGAACCGCCTATTGCCGTAGGCAACCTGCTCGCAGTCATTGAGTTCGCGGTCGACTAGGGCGATGTCGGTGGGCGGGATGTGGGTCCACAGGGTTGTGAAAAACAGCTCGGTATCGTCAATCACCACGCTGCGGTTGTTGAGCACCGTCACGCCCTGGCGCAACTCCAGTTCCATGCCCTCGAGCGAGGCCAGCACGTCGCCGCCCTTGTAGAACTCGTGGTTGCCGGGGACGATGAACGTGTGCTCGAAGTGGGCAGCGCACCAGTCCAGGAAATCGGCATCGCCGCGGGGACGGTCGCTCAGCACGGTGATGTCGCCCGCAAGCACCAGCACATCGCCCACCGCCTCGAGCGGATGCTCGGCCAGCCAATGGCTGTTGGCGGGAAACTCAAGGTGAAAATCGCTGGCATATTGTATCTTTTTCATTGCGCAATGACTCTTAAGGGGTGGATGAATCTCATGCAAAGGTAACAATATTCGCCCAAACTCCCATCGCTCGTCGCAATTTTGTTGCACAGGCAGGCCTCGAAGTTTTAAATAAAATTAAATAATGTTATATATTGTAGAAATTTGGGGCATTGGGCGGGGGTCACGTCTTATAATAGTTGTGTAGGTGAGAAGAAAATGTTACTTTTGCAGCGCATTCGTGAGAGGGAGCAGCTGCTTCCTCATTTTTGTTGTAATAAGATTAAGTAGACACCAGCCGATGATAGATCGCAAGGCAATAGAAGACGCCGCTCAAGCGGCTGTAGCAGGTACCCCACTGATGGTGGTTCAAGTGCGCGTGAGCACCGACAACGTGGTCGAGGTCGACATCGATAGCATGAACGACGTGACCATCGACGACTGCGTGCGCGTCAACGACGCCATCCTGGCTGCCGTCGACCGCGACGTCGAGGACTATGAACTCACCGTGGGCTCCTACGGCCTAACCTCGCCCCTGCTGCTGCCCCAGCAGTATGTCAAGAACATCGGCAACGAGGTCGAGGTCCTCACTGCCAACGGGCGCAAGCTCCACGGCACGCTCACCGCAGCCACGGGCACCGACTTCACCATCGAAATCGCCACCAAGGTCAAGAACCCCGGCGACAAGCGTCCACACATCGAGATGCAACCCACGACATTGCAATACAACGAAATTAAGTACACCAAGTATATCATCAATATTTAACTGTTTTCACAATATGGCAAGAAGAGAAGAACAGGTCACGATGACCGACCAGTTTGCCGAGTTCAAGGAGCTCAAGAATATCGACAAGACCACGCTCATCAGCGTGCTCGAGGAATCGTTCAGGAGCGTGCTGGCCAAGATGTTTGGCAACGACGATAACTTCGACGTCATCGTCAACCCCGACAAGGGCGACTGCGAAATCTATCAGAACCTGGAAGTGGTAGCCGACGACGAGGTAGAGAACCCCAACAAGCAAATCGGCATCACCGCGGCACAGGCCGACGACGACCCCGAGTGCGAAATTGGCGAGGAGCACACCCGCAAAATCGACTTTGCACAGTTTGGTCGCCGTGCCATCCTCACGCTCCGTCAGACGCTGGCCAGCAAGATTCTGGACCTGCAGAAAGACGCCATCTACAATAAATTCAAAGCCATCGAGGGCGAGCTCGTCACTGGCGAGGTTTACCAAGTGTGGAAACGCGAGGTGCTCTTGCTCGACGACGAGAAAAACGAACTGCTCCTCCCCAAGGACCAGCAGATTCCCACCGACATCTACCGCAAGGGCGACACCGTGCGTGCCGTGGTCTACAACGTCGACAACAAGAACAACAACCCCAAAATCACCGTTTCGCGCACCAGCGAGAACTTCCTGCGCCGCCTGTTTGAGCTCGAGGTTCCCGAGATCCACGATGGCTTAATCGTTATCCGCGCCGTGGCACGCATCCCGGGTGAACGCGCCAAGATTGCCGTCGAGAGCTACGACGACCGCATCGACCCCGTGGGCGCCTGCGTCGGCGTCAAGGGTAGCCGCATCCACGGCATCGTGCGCGAGCTGCGCAACGAGAACATCGACGTTATCCCCTATACCAACAACCCGCAGCTCCTCATCCAGCGCGCACTGAGCCCCGCTCGCGTGTCGTCGATTCGCCTCGACGAGGAAACACGCCACGCCGAGGTCTTCCTGCGTCCCGAGGAGGTTTCACTGGCCATCGGTAAGGGCGGCTTGAACATCAAGCTGGCGTCGATGCTCACCAACTATGAAATCGACGTTTACCGCGATGTCGACACCAGCGACTCGTCGCAAGAGGAGGATATCTACCTCGATGAGTTCAAGGACGAAATCGACGAGTGGGTAATCGATGCACTCAAGGCCATCGGTTGCGACACCGCCAAGGATGTCCTGCGTCTCTCGCGCGACGAGATTGCCGCTAAGGCCGACCTCGAGGAAAGCACCGTCGACCACGTCCTCGAGGTGCTCAAAGCCGAGTTTGAAAGTTAATGCCACGGCGCCCACGCCACAGCGCGAGGGCACTCCAGCAGCACACTTTTCAAACTAACCGAGAGGATTTAACACGAATTAGGTTTTTATTCTATTTATATGCCAAAACTGAGTAAAGTTGCTAAAGATTTAAATGTGGGAATCGCCACTATCGAAGACTTCTTGACACGCAAGGGGTTTGCCATCGAAATGAAAGGCCCCAACACGCGCATCGACGACGAGACCTTCTCGATTCTCATCAAGGAGTTCAAGCCCGACCTCGAGCAGAAAAAGAAGTCCGACGATTTCACCAACGAACGCCAGAAGGGCAAAACCAAAAAGCCCGAAGAGGTCAAGACCGAAATCCCCAGCCAAAAGCCGAAAATCCTGGGTAAGGTCGACCTAAATAACCCTGGCAACATCCAGCCTATCGACGACGATAAGCCGGAGGTCCAGCCTGCGCCCAAACCCGAGGAGCAACCTGCTCAGTCGGCACCCACTCCCACTCCCACCCCCGAACCCGAGCCCATGGAAGAACCCAAGCCGGAACCCAAACCCGAGCCTAAGCCCGAACCTAAACCGGAGCCCAAGCCCGAGCCAAAGCCCGAGCCAAAACCCGAGCCCAAGCCGGAGCCCAAACCGGAACCGAAGCCCGAGCCCAAACCCGAGCCCAAGGTGGAAGTGCAACCCGAGCCCGAACCCGAACCCGAGGACAACGAGCCCGAGGACGATGGCGTTTTCCGCTACTCGACCCAGAAGGAGCCCGTCGGCCCCAAGGTCGTGGGCTACGTTGACCTGGCTGGCCTCAACCAGAACACCCGTCCCGCCAAGAAGAGCCGCGAGGAGAAGCGCAACGAGCGGAACGCCAAGGCCGCCGAGGGCGAAGCCACGGGACGTCGCAAACGCAAACGCATCGACAAAAAGAAAATCGATATCGAGAACGTGCCCGCAGCACCCGCTCCCGACCGCAACAAGAACCGCGGCGGTGGCGACAACCAAGGCAAGAATCGCAACGCCGGTGGCGGCAAGAAGGCTAAGCGCCCATTGCGCCCCGAGGTGAACGAGGAAGACGTGCAGCGTCAGATGAAGGAGACGCTCGCCCGCCTCACCGAGAAGCACACCAAAAAAGGCGTGCAGCGTCGCAAGGAACGTCGCGAGGAGCGCCGCGAGGAAATGCTCGAGGAACAGCGCGTCGAAGCAGCCGAAAAGAACGTTCTCAAACTCACCGAGTTTGTGACCGCCAACGACCTGGCTTCGATGATGAACGTGCCCATCAACAAGGTCATCGCTACCTGCATGAACCTGGGCGTGATGGTATCGATTAACCAACGCCTCGACGCCGAGACCATCAACATCGTGGCCGAGGAGTTTGGCTTCAAGACCGAATACACCAGCGCCGAGGTCGCTGCCGCCATCCACGACGAGGAAGACAACCCCGAAGACCTGGAACAGCGCCCGCCGGTGGTAACCGTCATGGGTCACGTAGACCATGGTAAAACGTCGTTGCTCGACTACATCCGCAACACCAACGTCATCGCTGGTGAGGCTGGCGGTATCACCCAGCACATCGGCGCCTATAACGTCAAACTCAAGAACGGACGTCGCATCACCTTCCTCGACACCCCTGGCCACGCCGCATTTACCGCCATGCGTGCCCGTGGTGCCAAGGTTACCGATATCGTCATCGTGATTGTGGCTGCCGACGATAACGTCATGCCGCAAACCGAGGAGGCACTGAGCCACGCCTCGGCAGCCGGCGTGCCCATCATCTTTGCCATCAACAAAATCGATAAACCCGGTGCCGACCCCGACCGCATCAAGCAAGAACTCGCCACGCGCAACTACCTCATCGAGGAGTGGGGCGGCAAGTACCAGAGTCAGGACATCTCGGCCAAGAAGGGTACGGGTGTCTATGAACTGCTCGAGAAGGTGCTCCTCGAGGCCGACATGCTCGACCTCAAGGCCAATCCGCACCGCCGCGCCACGGGTTCGGTCATCGAGTCGTCGCTCGACAAGGGTCGCGGCTACATCGCCACCGTCCTCGTCGACAACGGCACGCTCCACGTGGGCGACATCGTGCTCGCCGGTACACACCACGGCAAGGTGAAGGCCATGTTCAACGAGCGTAACCAGCGCATCACCGAGGCAGGACCCGCCTCGCCGGCACTCATTCTGGGTCTCGACGGCGCTCCCACCGCTGGCGACAAGTTCAACGTCATGGAGACCGAGCAAGAAGCACGCCAGCTGGCAAGCAAACGCGAGCAACTGCAACGCGAGCAGGGCCTGCGCACCATGCACCGCTTCACCCTCGAGGACATCGGCCGTCGCCGCGCGCTCAACGAGTTCCACGAGCTCAACGTCATCGTCAAGGGCGATGTCGATGGCTCTATCGAGGCCCTGAGCGACTCGCTCATCAAGCTCTCCACGCCCGAGGTGCAAGTCAACGTCATCTACAAGGCGGTGGGCGCCATCACCGAGAGCGACGTCACCCTCGCTGCCGCCAGCGATGCCTACATCATTGGCTTCCAGGTGCGTCCCAGCGCCGATGCTAAGCGTCTGGCAGCACAAGAGGGCGTCGACATCCGCATCTACTCCATCATCTACGACGCCATCGAGGAGGTCAAGAAGGCCATGGAAGGTATGCTACAGCCCTCCATCAAGGAGGAAATCTGTGGCAACGCCGAGGTGCGACAGGTTTACCACATCAGCCGTGTGGGCACCATCGCAGGCGCCATGGTCACCGAGGGCAAAATCAAGCGCCAGTGCAAGGTACGCGTCATCCGCGACGGTATCGTTATCTTCACCGGCAACCTCGCCTCGCTCAAGCGCTTCAAGGACGATGCCAAGGAAGTTTCCAGCGGATTTGACTGCGGCTTGAGCATCCAGAGCTACAACGACCTCAACGTGGGCGACATCATCGAAGCCTTCGAGGAAGTCGAGGTGCAAAAGAGCTTGTAACAAGTCCGTTCACACCCCCCTGTAACGGGTGAACTACTACCTGAACATAGGGTCAAACATAGGCAACCGGCGCGATAACATCTATCGCGCCGTTGTTGCTTTGAGCGCCGGCCACAGCCAGTGCCGCATCTCCTCGCCCATCGAGAGCGACCCATGGGGCTTCACCAGCAGCAACCGCTTCATGAACGTGGGCATGCACATCGTCAGCGACCTCACGCCCCTGCAGATGCTGCGCCGCAACCAAGCCATCGAACGCCGCCTGGGCAGCGGCCCACACCGCGACACCACCGGCGCCTACATCGACCGCCTCGTCGACATCGACATCGTCGCCATCGACGACCTCGTCATCGACCTCCCCATGCTCCAAGTCCCCCACCCCCGCCTCCCCCACCGCCTCTTCTTCCTCCTCCCCATGCAAGAACTCGCCCCCACCTGGCGCCACCCCCTCCTCCACCTCACCCCCAATGAGCTTGCGCTCAGAGTGAAGAGTGAAGAGTGGAGAGTGGAGAGACCTCGCTGCAGGAAGGCCTCACGCAGACCTTCTATCAGAGTGAAGAGTGGAGAGTGGAGATGAAGCGCGTCCCGCGCTGTAGGGTTTTGCACGCAGACCAGCACTTGATTTTTGCACGCAGACCAGCGCAGACCAGCGCAGACTATCCTTCAGCAACACACAAACCCTTGAATATCAATCACAACAACACAAAATCCAGTGCTCCCAGTTATCCGCGTTAACGACTGTTAATATATGCGATAATTGCCTGTTTCCCTGCTATATACATAGCGAATCAGGGAAAATATCCACCTTTTTCGTCACCTCAAAAAAATCTGTAGGACACAGCGGAGCCGTCGGCTTGCACCGCAACGCCCATGGCAGCGACAAAGCTACACTGTAGCGAGTGAAAGTTGGGGAAAAGGTTTGGTGGTGAATGGTAGATATTGTATCTTTGCAGGTGTCGAACACGCACGACGTGTGCGGTTCGAGACAAACATCGTTGGTAAAAAAAGCGTTTGCTATTATTCGAAACGTTCCAGAAACTAGCAATTGAAAGAACAAGTAGAAAGAATAACAAGCAAATGCCCGCGTATGCGTGGGCGTTTTTCTTGTCCTCTACTTTGGGTTTTGCTAGTACCTTGGAGCGTGGATGAGTAAATTCGTCCACGTTCTGCGTTGAAACAGGTACTTGCCAGCCCCTTTCGTTTTAATGAGCAGCGCATTAAAACGGAAGTATGACAGCACAACAATCAAAGAAACAACGACTCTTCTACATTGATGCTTTACGGGCACTTGCCATGTTAATGGTTATCATGGAGCATTTGCCCCTCTTTTGCTATTTTGAGAAATATAATATGGGGTTTTCGCACTCATATCTACGACCAATTGTTTGCCTCATTGAATTGCCCCTCTTTATGGCAATAAGTGGGTATGTCTGTAAATATGATTCATTTAAACTATCACCTAAATGGAAATTGCTTATTCCGTTCTTCGTGATAGGAATGTTCTTCAATGCCTGCATTTTAGTTGGCAACCCTCTAGGCTTTTTAGCCAACCCCAAAAAATGGGGCTATTGGTTTTTCTGGGCAATCTTTGTCTTCTTTGTGCTACTCTACTTGATTAGACGCGTGCGATTAAACTTGTATCTAGGAAGTATCATTGTATGGGGACTACTCCTCGTAATTGGCCATTACTTACCATCAGAATGGAGAGATTATCTATCATGGGGAGATATCGAATTACTGTGGCCGTACTTTGCATGGGGAGTTATTCTAAAACGTCTTGACTTTGAAAAACACATCCACAATAAGCGCCTCTTCTACATATTTACACCCTTATTGATAGGTATTTTACTTATTTTCTGTAAAAGAGTCACGCACATAATGGCATTGTCTATAATTGCCAAGATGTCCTTAATTGTGTTGCTGATTGTCCTTTTTCATGACCTTGAAAACCTGTTCAAAGGAAAGTCTTCCAAATTTAAGACTATCATTAAAAAAGTAGGAACTGATATTGGCACCAATACTTTACAGATTTACGCATTACACTTCATTGTTTTTAGGTATACAAGAACTCCTTCTTTGGGAAATTTTCTTCTCGATCACAATATGTTATGGGCTGAATTTATAATCAGCCCAGTGCTAGCCCTCCTAATCGCCTACATTTGCATCTACGCTGCAAAACTACTATACAAACTACATCTTGGTTTTATATTCGGTAGATAGAAATTTACGAAAAAGGCTGCTTCCCTGTATACGAAAGCAGAGCATCTTCGCGACTTCCTCAACGCATATCCGTTTTAATGGGTGACAGGAGCTTCGTCGAAGACGAAAAACGGAATTAACCCCAGGTAACCACAGCGAACGTAGTGAGCGGAGGGACCTGGGGTATCGTCACACACAACAACCCTCCTCGAAGAGGCGCACCACCATTCTCCCCTTCACCCATCTCTCACAATTTAATGAGTGAAAGTTTACTATAAGAAGAAAAAGAAGATTTGTAGGACACAGTGAAAATCGCTGCATCGCTAATCATTTGAAAACGAGTAAAGTGCGCTCAGTAAGGGTGAAAATTTCGATAAAATCCGTGCCTGCAAATAAGTGAAAATCTGTAGGACACAGTGAAAATCTGTAGGACACAGTAAAATCTGTAGGACACAGCTGGACCACGTGGGTAGTGCTGAGCTGCTCGATGGCGAGTGGGGGCGGCCGGGTTAAATGGGGTAAAAGTGTGTATTGCTGCAAAAATTTCCTGTTTAAATTGTTGCGGGGTGAAAAGAATGTGTTATCTTTGCAGGGTAAAAATGTGTATTGTTACAAAAACACCCCGTTTATGGAAATTAAAAGAGATAGCTATTTAAAGCAGTTGGTTGATAGCCGCCACAATGGGTTGATTAAAGTAGTCACTGGCCTCAGGAGGGCGGGGAAGTCTTATCTGCTTTTCAAAATTTTCAAGCAGCACCTTCTTGCCGAGGGGGTCAAGGAAGACCACATCATTGATATGGCCTTCGATGACTTTGCCAACAAGGAATATCGCAATCCCGACAAGCTGTATGCTTACGTCAAGGAGAAGATTGTGGATGGCGAGATGTATTACATCCTGCTTGACGAGGTGCAGATGCTTGACGACTTTGTGGATGTGCTCAACGGATTTATCCACATCGACAATGCCGACGTGTATATAACAGGCAGCAATGCTCGGTTTCTGTCCACCGACATCGTGACCGAGTTTCGTGGCCGCGGGACGCAGATACACGTAAACCCGCTTTCCTTCCAAGAGTTTATGTCGGTTTATGAGGGCGACCGATACCAGGGATTGCAGGATTACATCCGCTATGGAGGCCTGCCCCAGGTGGTATTGACCACAGAAAGCGACAGCAAGGTTGCAATGCTGAAGGAACTCGTCGCCGAGACCTACATCCGCGACATCATCCAGCGCAACAAGGTGAGGAACAACGATGAACTGAACGACCTGTTCAATGTCCTTGCCTCCAACATCGGGTCGCTCACCAATCCTACCAAACTCTCGAGCACCTTTAAAAGCGAGAAGCACGTGGACCTCAAGTCCGACACCATCAGCCGATATATCGACTACTTCAAGGACTCCTTCCTCATTGAGGAAACCACCCGCTATGAAATCAAGGGACGCCGCTACATCGGCACGCCTCACAAATATTACTTCTCGGACATGGGCCTGCGCAACGCAGTGCTTAACTTCCGTCAGGTGGACCCCGGCCACTTGATGGAGAACGTCATTTATAACGAACTGCGCCTGCGAGGCTACAGTGTCGACATCGGTTCGGTTACCCAATACGTCAGGGGCGAAAATGCCAAGGTGCAGCGCCGTCAGCTAGAAGTAGACTTCGTCTGCAATCGCGGTTACAAACGATATTACATCCAGTCGGCCCTCGAACTCACGACCGAAGAAAAGCGCCAGCAAGAACTCAACTCCCTGCTTCACATCAACGACAACTTCAAGAAGATAGTCATCGTGGGCGGCCTAACCACCACCCATCAAGACGACAACGGCATCCTGATGCTCAACATCTTCGATTTCCTCCTCAACCCCCACAGCCTCGAAATGTAAAATCCGCGCGAAAAAATCCTCAGATAGAGAGTCCGCGCTGGTCCGCGCTGGTTCGCGTGCAAAACCCATAGCGCGGAACGCGCTTCAACTCAACTCTCAACTCTCAACTCTCAACACTGAATGAAGAGCCGAGGCCCGGTTTAGGGGTCTCGGCTCGATATTTATTGAGGATGTTAGTTAGTATCAATAGAAGTCGATGAGGCTCTTCTTGACCTTGGTGGCGCGACGCAGCACGGTGGTGAGCATCTGCGGGTTCGAGAAGTAGCTCAGGCCACGCGATTGCATGAAGCGGTTAGTGAGCTCTTCGTCGGTAGCCTTGCGGCCGCTCTTGTCTTGCTTGGTGACCTTGAAGACGTAAACGCCATTGTCACCCTTCACGGGACCAGTCACAGCACCGACCTTGGCACCAGCGATGCGGCCAATGAGGCCACCCTCGTTACCAATCTTGTCAATCATGTTGCTAGCGAAGCTAACGGTGGTGGTGTCGACGTTGGCACCCATGAGTTTAGCATAGCCAGCGAGGTCGTTTGCCTTGCCCTTGTATTGAGCCATCAGGTCGTCGCCCTTCTTGCTGGCGAGGATGCGGCTCTTGAGCATGTCGGCCACTTGCTTGTTGGTGTAAGGCATGTAGTCGCCATCGTAGATTTCGTCAACGGCGATAGCCACCAGCTTGTCCTTGTTGTCGGTGAAGATGGGCGAAACGGCGAACTTGTCGTTGTCAAATGCCCACTTCACAGCCTTGCGGGTGTCACGGATGCCCGTACCGGTGAACTGGTTCACGCCCAGTTGCGGGGTGCTCGGGGTGAGGCTTGCCTCAACGGCGTTGTAGCCAGCCTTAGCAGCGTTCTTGGCAAAGTCGACGCTCGACTTGTTCTTGTTCAGGAAGTCCTGGAACTTGTCGCGGATGGCGTCGCTCGTCTCGGTGCTTGCGTATGCGTCGTAGGTGATGGTAGCCAGGGTGTAGAACATCTTGGGAGCCTTCATCTCGTTAACCTTGATGATTTGTGCACCTTGGTCGGCGATGCTGTTGAGCACGAAGTAACCGCCCACGGGAGCTGCTGCAAACTTGTTGCGAATTGAGTCGGGCGAGCTAGCCACTTGACCCCATTGTGCATCTTGCACGCTCACGCTCTTGTTCTTCTGAGCGATGGTGGCGGGATCGGCACCAGCACGCAGTTGAGCCAATACCGAGTCTTGCAGACTCTTCTTGCCACTGACGAGGATAGCGGTGAAGTTCACCGAGTCGATCGAAGCAGCCTTGTTCATCAGCTTATACATGCGATAGGTGTTGCCCTGACGCTCCTTGCGGTCGGTAGCGCCCACGGTAGCGGTCGATGCGAAGCTCTTGAGGTCGCTGTCGGTAATCTTGTCGAGCGCAGTCTTGACGGTGTCGATGCGCACTTGTCCGAGCACGCGAACCGAGTCGATGCCGGTACCCTTCTGCAGGGCGGCGTAGGCCACGTTAACCACGCTGTCGGCCATGGCGATGTCCTTGGGCGACGGTGCCACGTCAACGGCGATGAAGTGAACCATGCGCACGGGCTCCTCGAGACGGAACATCTCTTTCATCTTTTGCCACTCGCCGCGCAGGTCGGCGTCGCTTGCGGTGTACTTGTCGTCGGCAAGCGAGCTATAGTCTTTCTTGACAAACTCGATGTTATAGGTCAAGTCCTCGTCCTCGGCCATGAGCTTGCGGTCCAGGTCGTTAGCCTGCAGGCCACCAGCCACGAGCTGGCTGAGCTTGGCGAGCTTGATTTGGTCGACCACGTCGTTCTTGAGGTCTTCCCATTGAGCGGCGAGCTGGGCCACTTGACCCTGCTGCACGTTGTACTTCTGGGGGTTAGAGATGAAGTCGAACAGCTGTTGCGGGGTCTCGGCGCCACACTGCTGTGCAAACTGCTGCACCATGGGCAGTGCGTGCTGACCAATCATGTAGTCGCTGATTTCGGCATCGCTCACGTAGATGCCTGCAGCCTCATACTCTTTGTCCAACAATTTCTCGTTAATCATCTCCTCGAGCACCTGTTGCTGACGCAGGGCCTGGTCGATTTGGTTGCTGTTAGGATTGTTCTGGTCCTTTGCAGCTTCCTGCTCCACGCGGCGCTGGAAAGCCATGATGTCGATTTTCTCGCTACCTACCTTAGCGGCGGTGCTGTTGCCGGCTTGACGTCCCAATGCCTCGATACCCACCTCAATGATGAAGGCGAGCAGGGCGGCACCGATTACGATGGCAAGAATTTTCTTGCGCTGCCTAATTTTCTCTAATGTTGCCATTTAATTGATATTTTTGTTTTGTTTTTTATCGTTGCAGAGGGTAGTAACCCAAAAAACACGCAAAGATACCTATTTTTTACTAACAGCCAAAATACTTGACTGTTTTTCTGCAAAAAAACACCTCTTTTCCCCTCTTTCACCCCCAAAACCACCCCTTTTCCCTACCTTTTTCCTGACAATAGCCCCCACTTCCATGTTCACGATACGCTCACTGCCATCACGATGAAAAATCCCCCGGGAGGTTGTGGCCTCGAGGGGGATTTTTTGTGATGCGGGGGGCCTGCTGAGCAATTACTTGGCGATGAGCAGGTAGTAGTTCTTCTTGCCGCGCTGGGCGAGGAGGTACTTGTCGTTGAGCAGGTCGCTGGTGGTGAGCGTTGCAGCGGGGTCGGCGAGCTTTTCCTTGTTGATGCTTACGCCGCCGCCCTGAGTGAGCTTGCGCATTTCGCCCTTGGAGGCAAACACGGCAGCATCCTCGGTGAGGAGGTTAACAGCCTGAACGCCAGCAGCCAGCTTGTCGCGGCTAACCTCGAAGGTGGGAACACCCTCGAACACAGCCAGCAGCGTGTCCTCGTCGATGCGGTGCAGGATGTCGCGGGCCTCGCTCGAGAACAGAATCTTGGAAGCATCCACGGCGTTGACGTAGTCTTGCTCGCTGTGTACCATCGTGGTGAGTTCGCGAGCCAGGCGGTGTTGCAGCGGGCGCTTGCCGGGGTCGGCAGCCTGCTCGGCCTCGAGTCCCTCGATTTCCTCTTGCGTGAGGTCGGTGAAAATCTTGATGTATTTCGAGGCATCGGCATCGCTCACGTTGAGCCAGAACTGATAGAACTTGTAGGGCGACGTGCGCTTGGGGTCGAGCCAAACGTTGCCGCTCTCGGTCTTACCAAACTTGCCGCCGTCGGCCTTAGTAATCAGCGGGCAGGTGATGGCAAACACCTCGCCACCCTCGATGCGGCGAACCAGCTCGCTACCCGTGGTGATGTTGCCCCACTGGTCGCTACCGCCCATCTGCAGCTTGCAGCCCATGGTGCGATAGAGGTACAAGTAGTCGTATCCCTGGAGGAGTTGGTAAGAAAATTCGGTGAACGACATGCCGTGGTCGGCGTTGGCAGCCAGGCGTTTCTTGACCGAGTCCTTGGCCATCATGTAGTTGACGGTGATGTGCTTGCCGATGTCGCGGATAAAGTTGAGGAAGCCGTAGTCCTTCATCCAGTCGTAGTTGTTGACCAGGATGGCGTGGTTCTTGCGGCTGCCGTCGAAATCGAGGAAGTGCTCGAGTTGCTTGCGGATGCACTCCTGGTTGTGGCGCAACGTTACCTCATCGATGAGCACGCGCTCTTGCGACTTCATCGACGGGTCGCCAATCATGCCCGTGGCGCCGCCAATCAATGCGATGGGCTGGTGTCCTGCACGCTGCAAGTGCTTGAGCATCATGATGCCCACCAGGTGCCCAATGTGCAAGGAATCGGCCGTGGGGTCGATGCCCACATAGCCCGAGGTCATTTCTTTGTTGAGTTGCTCTTCGGTGCCAGGCATGATGTTGTTAATCATGCCTCTCCATTTCAGTTCTTCTACAAAGTTCATCGATTTGGATTAATGATGTAAGTTGTTGGTTAAAAATTGATTATGTTGTTGTTTTATAAATTTCGTTAGCCCCATTTCTTGAGGGTGTAGACGCAGCGGTGGCCCGCGGCGTTGGTCATCGTGAGGGTCATCGTGCTCGACCCGCGGCCGTCGATGTGCATCACGTTGGTCCCCGTGAGGTCGAACCCGATGGCTGTCAGTTCGGTGACCGTCATGATTTCGTCCTGGTCGGGGAAGGTGATGGTGAGGGTGCTGGCGCCAGTGTCCTCACTCCAGTGGCCGTAGCTGCAGTACCAGTCCTCACTCATCTCGCCCTCGACGGCACGGAAACAAAACACCGACGACTGGAACTGGAAGAAATACTCGCCCGAGTAGCCCGCGAGCGCGGTGCCATCGATGGTGATTTCCTCGACGTGCCACGTGCCAAACCACGGCCCGATGTCGCCATCGTTGTGCGTGCAGGCGGTGGTCGTCAGCAGCAACAGTGCTATATATAGAATGTGTTGTAAGTGCTTCATTGTGCTCATTTTCCAAGGGTTAAGTTACCATGATAGCTCACACTCACCAAGCCGCCCGTGTTGTCGTGATACAGGTCGCCACGGTCGATGCCCAGCTGCGCAGTGATGCGCAATCCTGCCACGCGAGCGGGCGCGTAAACGGCCTCAACGAGCAGCGACGTGTCATCGAGCGGCACTGCACGCGGGCTGAAGGGACGTCCCCACGACTTGCGGTAGGACCCCAGCAGGCGATATTGCAGCTCGCTGGTGATGTAACCCGTGATGCCAGCGTGGAAACCGCGCATCATGTTGTCGCTGTAACGCATCACGCCGTTGTAGTTATAGAGCGGCGATTTCACAAACGGCGAGCCAATCGACATGCCGTGGTTGTGATAGCCGTTGTAGCTGTAGTTGTTGTAGTAGTCATCGGCTCCCGTAGCCTCGTCGGTGAGCGCCGTGCCCTCGTGGTCGACGGGTGCCCAGTGAATGGAGCCACTCTGGTTGGTGAAGTCGATGTACTCAACGACAGCGCCACTGACGATGGAGCGACCCGGCGCTGCATACTCGATGCCGTAAAGGCCGTCCCAGCCGTTGCACCAACCGATGCCCGAGCCGTCTTCCCACAAGCGCTGGTGATAGCCCTTGATGACGTGGCCGCCCTTGAAGCGGTATTGCAGAATCACGTCCCACGTGCCCACGTGGTTGCCCTCGACAAAGTGGTCACCACTGTTGCCGCCGCCACTACCCGCCACGAGGGCGCGGAAAAACGCCTTGGCATTGAGGTCCATCTTCACCGTGCTCGTGTTTACGCCTTTTTCGTAGAAACGCTGGTCGCCAGCAAACTGGCACGAAGCCTGCGCACCGATGGTAAACACAAAGGGTTTGGTGGGGTTGGTGCGGAAGTAGATATTTTTGTAATTGAACCAGTAACCCGTGGTCACATAATTATTATAATAGTTGTAGTGGTTCTCGAGCCACTTGCCATCGCCCAGGCGATAGTAGCCCATTTCGCCCGTGATTTGCACCCAGCCGCGGGTGAACGGGATGTTCTGGAAGTTGACAAACCCAGCGCGGGCACCGATGGGTGGCCGGGCGTTGGCACTCATGATGAGGTCGCCACTGCTCAGCGCCGTGTTCAGGATGGGCGAAGCCAGCCGGCGGGCGCCCACACTGGCCATCACGCCGCGATATTTTCCCTCGACGTAGGCCTGCTGCACCCACACGCGGGCGGGATGCTGCGGATTAGTAACCATTGTCCCTGCCTGGGCGTCCCACTTCTCGTAGTCGGTCGAGGAGGCGTATCCGCCCCACAGCTCGGCGCCGAAGCCGTAGGAGAGTCGACGCGTGGTGTCCATCGAGTGCCATGCGGCAGCACTGGCGAGCACCGAGTAGCGCTGCGTGAGCGTGCCATCGCGATTTGACGCGATGTAATAGGGCGCCGTGGTGTAGCTGCCCGCGTTAGCCGTAAGCGAGGCCTCATAGTCGATGGTGACCTCGCCCGCAGCCTCGATGGCGACGAGCGCCAGTAGCGGCAGGCACACTCGGCGGCATAGTGATGTCATCTTGCGGCTCATTTTGCGTTAGGTGTATAACTGTTGATGTGTCGATTCTTTTTCTCGGCAGTAATCTCGTTAAGCGCCAGGAAGATACCTGTCTCCTCGACGTCACCAAACTCGTGGTTGATGGCGGTGCCCAGCACGCGCATCGATGGCGACAGGCTCATGTAGGCATTCACCAGCGGCGGTATGTTGATGCCGTGCGAACGCACATGGGCGTTCAGGCGGCGGTAGTCTTCCTTGAAGTCGTTGCCCACAAACATACTGGCAATCGCGGGGTCATCGCTGTTGGTGCCCGTCAGGGGCTCGATGGGAGTCACCAGGTGGTCGCGGTTGGGGAAATAGAGGTTCAGGAAATAGAGGAGCACGTTGCGGCACTCGCGGATGTAGGTGGCATACATCGTCATCTTGCCCAGCAGGTAACGCGCCTGCGGATGCTCCACCGTCACCGCGCCCAAGCCGTCCCACAAGTTGTCGAGCGCATAGATGGCCTTGCTGCCCGCCCGAGTCGACTGATACTCAACCCTGACGAACGAGCGGCCCAGCTCGATGCAGTAAGGCAGGTAGTCGGTGATGAACGCTGGGTCGAAGTGGAACATGTGAGCCATCGCGATGCGCGGCTGCCCAGCGTCGTCGAGGCGGATGTCGCTACCCACAATGTAGCGATAGGCACCCACAATCTCGCGTTGCTGCGGGTTCCACACGAGCAACTGCTTGCACGAGGGCTCCATGGTGTCGAACTCGTCGATGTCGCACTCCTTGCCCGTTCCACCGCCAGCACTGCGGAAAGCGAGTTCGCGCAGACGGCCTATCTCGCGCATCGTCATGGGCGCGTTGTGAGCCGTTACCACATAGATTTCGTTATCGGCCTTGACCGTGCGGCGCAAGAAGCGCTCGCGACCGAGCTCAGCCTCGATGAGCGCCACATCCACGGGCGCGATAACGGGTTGCTGTTTCACTGGATTCATTGCCGTGAGGGGGTGGGGGCAAGGGAATAGGTGAGGTTGCGCAAGCGGGCTATGGCACTGGTGGCGTCGCCCTCGAGCGAACGGTAACTTACTGGCTCGCCAAAGTAAACATTATAGGTGCGTCCCTGCGACTTAATCATCTCGCGGGGCAACAATATCATCTCGTAGTTGAAGCGGATGCCCAACTTCTTGCGCCAGCGCGCCAACCGGTAGAACCAGCGGCTGTTGTGTCCGTCGAAGTAGACGGGAATCACGTCGCGGTGGTCCTTCACAGCGTGCGCCACAAAGGACTTGTGCCACTCGAGGTCGGCGATGCTGCCATCGTCCATCAAGCGCGAACACAGGCCGGCAGGGAAGGTAATCACCTGGTTGTCGCCAGCGAGTTCGGCATCGATGTCGACGGCATAGTTGCGCGCTTGCCGGCCGTGCTTGTTCACGGGCAGCAGGATGGGGCGCAGCGGCTTCACCGCCATGAGCAAGTCGTTGACAATGAAGCGGATGTTTCCCGCATAGCGTTTCCCGATGACCGACATCAGCGCCAGCCCGTCGAGGCCACCCAGTGGGTGGTTGCTCGCAAAGATGTAACGCCCATCGCCGGGCACCTGGTCGATGCCCGTGGCGTTGACGCCCACGTTTAGGTCGTCGAGCATCGCGGTAGCAGCTTCCACGCCCTCGCGGTCACCCACGGCCTCGAGCACCTGGTTGAGCCGGTCCTGGCAGATGAGACGCTCGAGCCACCGCACCACAAAACGCGGCAGGTAGCGATAGGTGCCCGGCAATCGCTCGCGCAGCACCTTGTCGACGTCTATTTTCAGGATTTCACTCATCAGGGGGCGGGGTTGTTACTGGGGGCTCAATCGCTGCAGTCGCTTATTTCGTGGCTTGATAGACGACGGTACCGATGGGCTCACCACCAATCACGCGGGCCAAGTTGCCATACACGTCCATGTTGAACACGTGGATGGGCAGCCCGTTGTCGCGAGCCATCACGGTGGCGGTCATGTCCATCACCTTGAGGCCGCGGTTGTAGACCTCGTCGTAGGTGATGCGGTCAAATCGCGTTGCTGTGGGGTCTTTCTCGGGGTCGGCGGTGTAGATGCCATCGACGCGCGTGCCCTTGAGCATCACGTCGGCCTCGAGTTCGATGCCGCGTAGCGTCGAACCGGTGTCGGTGGTGAAGAACGGGCTTCCCGTGCCACCAGCACAGATGGCCACCTTGCCAGCCTGCATCGCCTCGATGGCGTGCCACTTACTGTAGGGCTCGCCGATGGGGAACATGCCGATGGCGGTGAACACTTGAGCGGGCTGACCAGCCGTCTCGAGCGCCGACGCCAGCGCCAGCGAGTTGATTACCGTGGCGAGCATACCCATTTGGTCGCCCTTGACGCGGTCCACACCCTGGGCAGCACCTTGCAGCCCGCGGAAGATGTTACCACCGCCAATGACGATAGCCACCTCGACGCCTGCTTTAACGACCTCGGTAATCTGCGTGGCATAGTCTTTCACACGTTGCGGGTCGATGCCATAGCCCTGCTCGCCCATGAGCGATTCACCACTCAATTTGAGCAAAATGCGCTTATAAATTGGTTTCATTGATGTTTGTTTTTGTTACGTTTCTTGAAATCTGCTACCACTCACGCCACCCCTTGCGGGTTGTGATATAGCAAAAAGGTTGGGGAGCCCACGTAATGGCGGTGCACCCAACCTATTGTAGATTCTATTATTGATGGTTTAATACGCTTGCCGCGAGGCGTGCAGTGGGGCTTACTTGCCAGCCAGAGCATTTGCGCGCTCGATATACTTATCGGCATCGATATTAAAGTTGTTCAAGTAGTTGGGATACTTATCCTTGATACTCTGGTAGACAGCAGCCTCGTCGGCATACTTCTTGAGCTCGTGGAGTACCGTAGCCTTCTTGAGCAGGAACGTAGGCGTATAAACCTCGTTGTCGCCAGCCAGTTTAGCAGCCTTGTCAAAGGCGCTCACGGCCTTGTCATATTGCTTGAGGTTGACGTAGCAGTCACCCAGCAACGACTGCGAAGCGGGACCTACCAACTCACCTGCGGGCGAATACTTCTCAAGGTAGTTAGCAGCCTCTTGATACTTCTTCTTTTGATAGAGGATGATTGCTGAGTTAAAGGCAGCACGCTCGGCGGGCTTGTTGCTGAAGGCGTCGTACACCTTCTCGTACTCCTTGAGCGCCTCGTCGCTGTTACCCATCAGGGCTTGCAGGTCGGCCTTTGCAATCTCATCCTTGGCCTTCTGCAGGTTGGGGTTACGGATGCCATAGATGTAGCCAATAGCCAACAGGACAAGCACTGCGATAATGCCTAATGCCCAGTAAATGTAGTTTTTGTTGCTCTCAACACGTTGCGCCGCGGTCGACAGTGAATCATTCACCTCCTCGAGCGTTGTGCGGGCGCTTCCATTTTGTTTCTTTGCCATTGTATATGTCTTATTTCTTAGTTTTTACTTCGTTTTGGACTTGCAAAAGTAATAGTATTTCTTAAAACAGAAAAATGAAAACCCATTTTTTTTTATTTTCCACCCCTTTTCCACATAAAAAACAAGGTTCAACGAAGTTACTCTCAACTCTCAACTCTCGTAACTCTATTCAGCGTTTTCCCGGCTAGGTAGCTGCTGACGTTAGCGATGGTGACGTCGAGAAGGCGGATGCGCGACTGGGTGGTGGCCCAGCCCAGGTGGGGCGTGATGTAGCAGTTGGGGGCGTTGACCAGGGGGTTGTCGAGCGCGGGGGGCTCCTGCGACAAGGCGTCGATGCCGGCGGCCCACAAGCGGCCCTCGGTGAGGGCTTGCGCGAGGGCGACCTCGTCGACCAGGGCGCCGCGGGCGGTGTTGAGCAGGATGGCTGTGGGCTTCATCAGCGACAGGCGGCGGGCGTCAATCAGGTGATGCGTCGTGGGCGTGAGCGGCACGTGCAGACTCACCACATCGGCTTGCGCGAGCATCTCGTCGAGCGACGGAGCTTTGATGACGCCCTCGGGCAGCGCCTCGGCAGCCTGCGACGAGTAAGCCATCACTCGCATCCCCATGCCCTGCGCCATCCGCGCCACGGCACGGCCAATGCGGCCCATTCCCACGATGCCCATCGTCATGCCATCGAGCTCGATGAGCGGCGTGTCGGTGTAGGTAAAATCGGCATTGCGGCTCCACACGCCATTGCGGGTGTCGACGGCGTAATGGTCGACGCGCATAGTGATGTTGAGCAGGTGCGCCATGGCGAGTTGCGCCACCGAAGCTGTGCTATAGGCTGGCACATTGGTCACCACGATGCCCGCCTTGAGGGCTGCCTCGACGTCGACCACGTTGATTCCCGTGGCCATGATGCCGATGTAGCGCAACGTGGGAAGCTGCGCGATGTCGCTGGCGCTGATGGGCACCTTGTTGGTAAGCACAATGGGCGCATCGCCAATGCGTTCCACAACTTGACTGGCCACACTGCGGTCATAGATAATGCACTCTCCCAGCGCCTCGAGCCCTTTCCACGACAAGTCGCCAGGGTTGCTGGTATAGCCATCGAGCACAATGATTTTGGGCATAACAATGAATGGGTTTTAGTGAATAACAAGCCGCACACGTCCCATGCGACCCCACAAAATTACAAATTTTCCCGCGTTCCCCAATGCCCCACCCCACTTTAATGCACCCCGCATCAACCCTCAATGACGCAAAAGTTATTGCAGGCACGAGAGGGTCGCACACCCTCCAGGTTGGTAACCCCACTGGTAGCACCGTCGCGATAAAAAGAGTTGGCGCCTGTAGCATGGTGTGCGGTGACACACTGTGCTACAGGCGCGTAGTCTAATAATAATTAGGTGATAACTGCTGAGAGAGAGAGGCATCCACGAGCGCAGGGCTACAGTGGATGTGCATTTCAGTTGTCATCGCCTTCCACAACGAGCAACCCAGCCCTGAAGGCCTTGCCTATCAAATGAGCCGCGTTGCGCGACGCTGTCTTTCGCAATAACTGCTTGCGGTGGTATTCCACTGTGTTGGGCGAGATAAACAGCTTTTGAGAAATCTCCTTGCTGCTGAAACCGTACGATAACAATTTCAACACTTCGAGTTCTCGGGCTGTAAGGTCGATAATCGTAAGGTCGCTCATAACATTGCTATTTTGTGGTAAGAGATACCGCAGTATCTTGCCGCAAATTTAAGTTATTAAGTGAATAATGACCAAACAAATTTGGCTCAAAATGACATCGAAACCCACAAAACTACTTGTTTCGGTTATGATTTTATCATTTTTATTAATGTTTTCAGTAGTAACATTTTAGCGTTTTTACTCCCACTATAAATTCCAAATACCACTGGAAAGCCACCCAAAATGGCAAATATTCACGAAAAAACACTTTTTTAAAAAAATTTCTTATAAAAAGTTTGGTTTTTCTAAAAAAATGATTACTTTTGCACCATACAAATAGATAAGTGCCACACGGCACCTCCAAAACAGAAAGCAATAAAGTAAATTTTCTCATACTCTAAAAAACGCTGCGGTCGTGATTTTGTGAAAAATCACGACCGTTTATTCTATCTCAACATCAACCAAATACAGGGCTCGCATCTAACTGCAAGGCCGCGTCAAAAGTCAACATTGCAGCCGTGACAATCCCGCAGGGGTTGACTTAACCTACCCCCAGGCCGAGTGACGAGCGTAGCGAGGAACGAGTCCTGGGGCCCAACGGCCTCCCATGACGGGCCCTCGAAGAGGTCCACCTTCCTGTAAATTAGGTGTTTGCATGCGCGGGTATGCCCCTTCGGGGAACGATTTAGTTAGTGGCATTTGCCCCAGGATTCGCCATTCGCTGACGCTCATGGCTCAGCCTGAGGGTAGGTTAAGTTAACCCCTCCGGGGTTATCCGCCTCGCTCCTTGCGATTTCCGACTTTTGGCACAGCCTCTCTTTTTTAGCTTCAGTGGATGCACGATTATTTGTGGGGGTACAGGGGTGCTGTGATTGGAAGATTTGTTGTAACTTTGCAGCGATTTTGTGGGCGTCACGATTGCGGCGCCTCATAGCAAGTCAATCATCATGAAATTTTTACAGCTTCAAGGAATATCGCGACAGGTCTGGCTCATGGTTACATGGCTTGTCGTTGTCATCGCTTTACCACAACCCATCAACGCCCAAAATCGGCAACGCATCACGGCACCGCCCGCCCTGCGCGACAGCGACCGCGTAGCCATCATCGCACCCGCCAGCCGCCACCCAGCCTCGGTGGTCGACAGCGGTGCCTCGGCCATGCGTCGATGGGGCTACGTGCCCGTGATTGGGAAAAACGTCTACAAGAGCAACCACGGCTTTGCGGGCACCATCCAGCAACGCAAGGAGGACCTGCTGCAGGCGCTGCAAGACACCACCATCAAGGCAATCCTGTGCACCCGCGGCGGCTATGGGTCACCCCAACTGCTGAGCGAAATCCCACTGGAGGTGTTTGCCGCCAACCCCAAGTGGATTATCGGCTACAGCGACATCACCGCACTGCTCAGCGCTAACGTGTGCGCCGGCACAATGGGCATCCACGGCAACATGGCCAACGCCCTGTGGCGCAACGACAGCGTCACCCGCACCATGCAACACATCTTGCGCGGCCACCGACCCACCTACCACATCGAGCCACACAAGTTCAACGTGTGGGGCAGCGCACGCGGCATCGTCGTGGGCGGCAACCTGAGCGTCATCACCGACCTCGCCGAGACGCGCTTCGACTTCCTCAACCGCAACTTCCTCAAGAACCACGACGTGATTCTCTTCATCGAGGACACCCACGAAAACTTCAACCACGTTGACCGCATGCTCTACCAACTCAAGTTGCGCGGCGTGCTCGACAAGGTGAAAGGCATCATGGTGGGCATCTTCAACGACTACAGTCCCGAGAACGGCTACACCGATATGTATCAGATGATTAACCGCTGTTTCAAGGACCTGGGCATCCCCGTGTGCTACAACTTCCCCACGGGCCATCGCAGCCGCAGCAACTACCCCATGATTGAGGGCTGCCCCGCCACCCTCGTGGTCGACGAGAGCGGCGCCACGCTGCAATACAAGTAACATCGCTACACATTATATATAATATATAAACCGCAACGCACTATGAAAACCTCGATTGTGAACACCCTCCTGGCTGTCGCTACAGCCCTCGTTATAACCAGTTGCTCGAGTAGCCACCACGTTACCCAACGCATCGTGGCACCCCAGTTCCTCAAGGCGGGCGACCGCGTGGCCATCATCTCGATGGGCAGCAAACCCGGCGAGAGCAACCCCACGGGCGCAGCCGCCGTACTCAAGGAGTGGGGCTTCGACCCCGTAATTGGGCAAAACGTACTGGCCAACCACCACGGCTACGCAGGCACCATCGACCAGCGCCGCAGCGACCTGATGTGGGCGCTGCGCGACCCCTCCATCAAGGCCATCATCGCGACCCGCGGCGGCTACGGCACCAGCATGCTGTTTACCGCCATTCCGCTCGACACCCTCAAGCGTTACCACAAGTGGATTGTGGGCTACAGCGACATCAGCTCCATGCACAGCGCACAAGTGTGTGCCGGCAACATGAGCATCCACGGCAACATGTGCGGCGCCCTCGGCAGCCGTGGCGCCACCGATAGCGTCAACCTGCTCCTGCGCGACCTGCTCACGGGTAAAGCACCCACCTACAACGTCCCTGGCAACCCCTACAACCACGAGGGTCACGCCACCGGCATCTTGATGGGCGGCAACCTGAGCGTACTGAGCAACATCGCCGGCAGCAAGGACTATGACTTCCTCGACCGTCACAACCTCGAGAACCGCGACATCATCCTATTCCTCGAGGACGTGGGCGAAAACATCATGCGCGTCAACAGCATGCTCTACCAAATCAAGGTCAAGGGCATCATGAGCCACGTCAAGGGCATCATCATGGGACGATTCACCGACTACGAGCCCTCGAACGACTACAGCGACATGAACGAAATGCTCGCCGAGAACCTCAAGGAATACAACGTCCCCATCTGCTTTGACTTCCCCGCCAGTCACGACGAGTCGTGGAACTACCCCATGATTGAGGGATGCCCCGTGACACTCGACGTCACCCGCAACAACGTCACCCTGCAATTCAACTTACCACGGTAAGCAGTTGGAAAAACGGGGCGAACGTTGTAACTTTGCAAGTTCAATAGCAACAGCCACCCACGGCTGTGCGCTCGACAACAACTAATAACTATCACTCACGTTAACGCATTCACACATAGCACGATGACACTCATTGATGGCATTATGTTGCTCATTCTGCTGGCGGCTGTGGTAATCGGCTACAGCAAGGGCCTGTTGCGGCAGTTATCGAGCCTGCTCAGCTGGGCCATTGGCATCGTTGCCTCGGTGATGCTGGGCAACAAAATCACGCAAGTTTTCCTCGTTTTGTTCCCCAGCGCTGCCGACTGGCCCCTGTCGAGCGTAACCGTCAAGGTCGTGGCAGTGGCGATGTTCTTCCTGTGCGCCATGCTGGTTATCAGGCTCTTCATGCGCCTGCTACGCGGCATGGTCAAGGCAGCACACGCGGGCTTCATCGACCGCATCGGCGGCGTGCTGCTGTTTGTGTTTGAGTACCTGTTTGTGCTCAGCATCGTGCTCAACGTGTGGTTTGCCATCAAGCCCAGCGCCGAAGTGTTCAAGACGCGCCACGCGCTGAACAACGCCCCCTTTGAGTTCACCCTCGACTTGATGCCCACCGTGCTGGGCACGGGCAAGACGCCCAGCGACTCTCTCCCACTCTATCACGAGTTGCCCCAAATTCAAGACACCAAAACGACGCAAGATTTAGATAAATCATGACCGACCAAAATCCATCGCGCGAGAACGAGCAACGCATCCTCGACGAAGCCACCAGCGGTGAATACCGCTACGGCTTCGTGACCAACATCGACACCGAGGTCATTTCCAAGGGGTTGAACGAGGACGTCGTGCGCCGCATCTCGTCGCTCAAGGGTGAGCCGCAGTGGCTGCTCGACTTCCGCCTGAAGGCCTACCGCCACTGGCTGACGCTGAAACAGCCCGCCTGGGGACACGTCAACTTGCCCACCATCGACTACCAGGACATCAGCTACTATGCCGCGCCCAAGCAACGCACGAGCACGCCCACCGAAATCGACCCCGAACTCAAACGCACGTTCGACAAACTGGGCATCCCCCTCGAGGAGCAAATGCGACTGAGCGGCATGGCTGTCGATGCCGTGGTCGACAGCGTGAGCGTCCGCACCACCTACCGCGAACGACTCGCCGAGCTGGGCATCATCTTCTGCTCCATGAGCGAGGCCGTCAAGAGCTACCCCGACCTGGTGCGTCGCTACCTGGGCAAGGTAGTCCCCTATACCGACAATTTCTATGCCGCGCTCAACTCGGCAGTCTTCAGCGACGGGTCGTTTGTATACATCCCCAAGGGCGTGCGCTGCCCCATGGAACTGTCGACCTACTTCCGCATCAACGCGGCGCAAACGGGCCAATTTGAGCGCACCTTGATTGTAGCCGACGACGACAGCTACGTCTCCTACCTCGAGGGCTGCACCGCCCCCATGCGCGACGAGAACCAGCTACACGCCGCCATCGTCGAAATCATCGTCGAGGACCGCGCCGAGGTGAAATACAGCACCGTCCAAAACTGGTACCCCGGCGACCGCGAGGGACGCGGCGGCATCTACAACTTGGTGACCAAGCGTGGCTTGTGCCGCGGTGACCACAGCAAACTCTCGTGGACGCAGGTCGAGACCGGCAGCGCCATCACCTGGAAATACCCCAGCTGCATCCTCAAGGGCGACTACTCCACAGGCGAGTTCTACTCGGTCGCGCTCACCCGCAACCGTCAGGAGGCCGACACGGGTACCAAGATGATTCACCTGGGCCGCAACACCAGCAGCACCATCGTGAGCAAGGGCATCTCGGCTGGCTATAGCCAAAACAGCTACCGCGGCATGGTGCGCATCGCCCCCGCCGCCACCGGCAGCCGCAACTACACCCAGTGCGACAGCCTGCTGCTGAGCGACACCAGCGGCGCCCACACCTACCCCGTCATCGAGGTGGGCAACGAGAGCTCCACCGTTGAGCACGAGGCCACCACCAGCAAAATCAACGAAGAACAAATCTTCTATTGCAACCAACGCGGCATCCCCACCGAGGAAGCCGTCGCACTCATCGTCAACGGCTACGCCCGCGAGGTGATGTCGAAATTGCCCATGGAGTTTGCCGTCGAGGCACAGAAGCTACTGAGCATCTCGCTCGAGGATTCCATCGGATAGTCATCAACCACCAGCAATCAAAAAAAAAGCAATCACGATAAAATGTTAGTCATCAACGACCTGCATGCCTCAATCGAAGGCAAAGAAATTCTCAAGGGACTGAGCCTTACCGTCAACGCTGGCGAGGTTCACGCCATCATGGGCCCCAACGGTAGCGGCAAGAGCACACTCAGCGCCGTGCTCACCGGCAATCCCGCCTACACCGTCACTGGCGGCACCGTGACTTTCGACGGCAAGGACCTGCTCGCCCTCTCGCCCGCCGACCGCGCACACGAGGGCATCTTCCTCAGCTTCCAGTACCCCGTCGAAATCCCCGGGGTGTCGATGGTCAACTTCATGCGCACCGCCGTCAACGAGAAACGTCGCTACCATGGGCAAGAGCCGCTGAGCGCCAGCGACTTCCTGAAACTCATGCGCGAGCGCCGCTCGATTGTGCAACTCGACAACAAACTCGCCTCGCGCGCCGTCAACGAGGGCTTCTCGGGCGGCGAGAAAAAGCGTAACGAGATTTTCCAGATGGCCATGCTCGAGCCGCGACTGAGCATCCTCGACGAGACCGACAGCGGCCTCGACATCGATGCACTGCGCATCGTCGCTGCCGGCGTCAACACCCTGCGCAACGACAACAACGCCACCATCGTCATCACCCACTACCAGCGCCTGCTCGACTACATCAAGCCCGACAAGGTGCACGTCCTCTACAAGGGACGCATCGTCATGAGCGCTGGTCCCGAGCTCGCCCTCGAACTCGAGCAACGTGGCTATGACTGGATTAAGGAACAAGTCGACGACAACACAAGCCCCGATGCCCAATGAGTGCCCTGAGCCAATACCTTGAACTCTATGACGCCCAGCAGGCGACTATCGCAGCCCATGCACCCGCGGCGCTCAACACCCTGCGCGATGCCGCTCGCGGTGCGCTCGACCACGCTGTGCTACCACGACGCGGCAACGAGGACTACGAGGCAACCGACATCGAGGCGCTGCTCGCACCCGACTATGGCATCAACATCAACCGACTGCCCTATCAGGGGAATCCCAGCGAGTCGTTCCGCTGTGACGTGCCCAACATGAGCACCTGCCTGCGCTATCTCGTCAACGACATCTACCGCGACGACACCGCCACGGGGATACTTCCCCAGGGCGTCATCGTCACCTCGATGGCGCAAGCTGCCCAGCAGTGTCCCCAGTTACTCGACCAGCACTACGGTCGCGTGGCACGCCTCGACAATCCCGTCACCGCGCTCAACACCCTGCTCGTGCAAGACGGCTTGTTCATCTACGTCCCCGATGGCGTGGTGATGGACAAACCCATTCAGGTGGTCAACATCTTCAACGCTGCCACACCGGTGATGGCCACACGCCGCATCCTCGTGGTGATGGGACGCAACGCCAGCGCACGCCTGCTCGTGTGCGACCACACGCAGCGCGATGGCGTGGCCTACCTGAGCAACCAGGTCGTTGAGGTCATCGCCGGCGAGGGCTCCATGCTCGACTACTACGACTTGGAGGAGAGCACGCCCGCCACTACCCGCCTCCACGCCATCTACATCGACCAGCAGGCTCACAGCAACGTGCTCGTCGACGGCATCACCCTGCTCAACGGCATCACCCGCAACAATTGTCACGTCGAGGTCAACGGTGAGGGTGCCACCACCCAACTCATGGGCATGACCATCGCCAGCGGCAAGCAACACGTCGACAACTACACCCACATCTCGCACAACGCACCCCGTTGCACCAGCAACGAGATGTATAAATATGTGCTCGACGACGAGGCCATCGGCGCCTTTGCCGGACGCATCCTCGTCAAGCCCGGCTGCCCGCGCGTCGAGGCCTATCAAGGCAACCGCAACGTGTGCGCCTCGCCCACGGCACGCATGTACACCAAGCCCCAACTCGAAATCTACACCGACGACGTCAAGTGCTCGCACGGCGCCGCCGTGGGACAACTCGACGAGGAGGCGCTGTTCTACATGCAGCAACGCGGCATCCCACTCAAGACGGCACGCACGATGCTCATGCAAGCGTTCGTGTTCGACGTGGTCGATGCCGTGCGCATGGAAGCCCTGCGCGACCGCCTGCATCACCTGGTTGAAAAACGTTTCAATGGAACCCTTGCCCGCTGTGGCGCCTGCGCTGGCTGCAGCACCACCGAGCCCACCAAGCAAGGCCAATAACGACACTGCACTCTCTCACATTCCACACTATGCTCGATATCACTGCTTTACGTCAGCAATTCCCCATCCTGTCGCGCCAAATCGGGAACCAGCCGCTGGTCTACCTCGACAACGCCGCCACCTCGCAAACACCGCGGTGCGTGGTCGAGGCTATCGAGAGGATGTACTACCATAGCAAGGCCAACGTGCACCGCGGCGTGCACACGCTCTCGGCCGAAGCCACCGACCTCGTCGAGAACACCCGCGAGCGCGTGCGGCAATACATCAACGCTGGCGGCACCGACGAAATCATCTTCACCCGCGGCACCACCGAGGGCATCAATCTGGTCGCCTCGTCGTTCGGCGAAATGCTCGACAACAACGACGAAATCATCCTCACCGTCATGGAGCACCACTCCAATATCGTGCCCTGGCAACTGGTGGGACGGCGCAAGCGCATCAAGCTGTGCGTCATCCCCATCAACGACGCCGGTGAGGTCGACCTCAATGCCTACGAGGACCTGTTTACCGACAACACGCGCTTCGTCACGCTGGCGCACGTGTCGAACGTCCTGGGCACCGTCAACCCCATCAAGCAGATGATTGCCATCGCCCACCGCCACGGCGTGCCCGTGCTCATCGATGGCGCACAAGCCATTGCCCACCTCCGCGTCGATGTGCAAGACCTCGACTGCGACTTCTACGCCTTCTCGAGCCACAAGATGTATGGCCCCGCTGGCGTGGGCATCCTCTATGGTAAACGCCACTGGCTCAACATGATGACGCCCTATCAAGGCGGCGGCGAGATGATTGGAAACGTGACGATGGAGCGCACCACCTTTGCCCAGCTGCCCTATAAGTTCGAGGCGGGCACGCCCGACTTTGTCGACATCGCCGCCTTTGCACAAGCCATCGACTTCATCGAGCAAACGGGCCTCGCCGACATGGCTGCCCACGAGCAAACGCTCCTCGAGGCTGCCACAACACGCCTGCAAGCCATCGACGGCTTGCGCATCTATGGCACCGCGCCGGGCAAGGCAGCCGTCATCGCCTTCAACGTCGACAACATCAACAGCTACGACATGGGCACGCTGCTCGACAAGATGGGTGTGGCAGTGCGCACGGGACACCACTGCGCCCAGCCACTGATGGCGCGCTACGGCGTGCAAGGCATGGTGCGCGCCTCGATGGCACCCTACAACACCCTCGACGAAATGGACCGCCTGGCCGACGCCGTCACCCGCGCCGCCACAATGCTCCGTTAAAAAAACAACGAATCACCGAACGAAATTTTTAATAACATCCCCACTACTGACCAATGAGCGAGACTTTTAACATGGTGGCCAAAACCTTCCAGGGTCTGGAAGGCGTGCTGGCCGATGAGTTGACTGCGCTGGGTGCGCAAGACGTTACACAAGGCGTGAGGGTCGTTGCCTTCAAGGGCGACAAGGAACTGATGTATCGCGCCAACTTTGCGTGCCGCACTGCGCTGCGCATCCTCAAGCCGTTTGCACACTTCACCGCAAGTGACCCCGACGACCTCTATGAGCAGGTCCGCAAGTTTGATTGGGAACAAATTTTACAAGTCAACCAGACGTTCCAAATCGACTCGACGGCCTATAGCGAGGAGTTCCGCAACTCGCGCTTTGTCACCTATCGCACCAAGGACGCCATCGTCGACTACTTCAACGACAAGTACGGCAAGCGGCCCTCGATACGCCTGAGTAACCCCGACCGCCGCATCGATGTCCACATCAGCGGACACGACGTGACACTGTCGCTCGACTCATCGGGCGAACCGCTCTACCGCCGTGGCTGGCGTGTGGCACAAACCGAGGCGCCGCTCAACGAGGTCCTCGCCGCTGGCATGATTCTGCTCAGTGGCTGGCACGGCGAGTGCGACCTGGTCGACCCCATGTGCGGCTCGGGAACCATCGCCATCGAGGCTGCGCTCATTGCGCTCAACATCAACCCGGGCGTCTTCCGCAAGGAGTTTGCCTTCCAAAAGTGGGACGACTATGATGCCGACTTGTTCAGCACCATCTATGACGACGACAGTGGCGAGCGCCCCTTTGAGCACAAAATCTATGCCTCCGACATCGACGCCAAGGCCATCGCCATCACGCGCCAAAACGCACTCAACGCTGCCGTAGCACAGTACATCGTGCTCGAGCGCAAGGACATCGCCGACATCACCGAGGCGCCTCCCGCGGGCGTGCTCATCACCAACCCGCCCTACGGCGAACGCCTCGAGGTGGCCGAGGGGCTCTATCACACCATCGGCGAGCGGCTCAAGCGCGTCTTCACGGGCTACAACGCTTGGCTGCTGTGCTACGAACGCGAGCACTACGAGCACATCGGGCTCAAGCCGTCGATTCACTACCCGCTGCTCAACGGCGCACTCGAGTGCGAACTGCGCGAGTACGTCATCTTCGAGGGTAGTTACAACGACATGCGCCGCGAGGGGGGCTCTATCAAGAACGAGGACTTCCGCGCCAGCGACCCCGACCGTCGCCGCCCGCTCCACTGGCGTGACCGCGACAACGACGAGGACCGCCCACCGCGTCCCCGCCGCGAGTTCCATCACGACGACCGCCGTCCACCGCA
>Ga0181612_106222_pt1 | contig 36483 bp, 16 predicted proteins | sample HoacroProtozoa21_FD_119630 | JGI IMG/M metagenome (GOLD analysis project Ga0181612, IMG submission 119630) | Hoatzin crop microbial communities from Cojedes, Venezuel. Combined Assembly of Gp0051906, Gp0051904, Gp0051908
CAGCAATGACATCCGCCAGCTCCCTCAGCACTCGTGGGTGCATTCCATCGGGGCCCATGGATTTGTGGACATCCAGATCACTTAAGCGATCCCTCACACAGTCCTCCTCGACCAAGGGAAAGTCGTCCTCTTTGTAGGCTTGTCATGTAAATGGCCTAGGAGGGCAGGGCTGATTGCTTGATTTTCACTGGGACCCCTGCACTCTTACAAATATCACATTAAAATCTTTAAAACTGCATTCTTTCTCCTCCTCTGCAATGGAGTCTTCATGCGCAGTGTTACAGCCAGATTACACTGTCAAAACTGCAGTCCTCCTTCTGCCATGTGTGATTAACCAAGCCCTGCAAAAGATGATACCTCAGGTCTATGAAAGCGGATGTCCCTCACATACACTCACAGGAATCTTCTATGGCTTTTGCAAACCCTGTACGTAAGGATGGAGATGTATAACTGTGCATACATTTGTGCATGTGTAAATGCTAGGGATGAATACATACTTTCAAATATGCATGTCGGATAATGTGCATTTTGGTTTGCACAGAAGAGTACTTGGAGTTTGTTGGCGTTGTGAAAGGCAGGCAGGATATGATGTGGCATCCTCCTGTCAGATTCTGGTTTATGGACTGGGTAGAAACTTTCAAATAAGATCCTTCCAGTGTGCTTGGTTTGGTTCTTAACTAAAACCGAGAGGCCTCACTTTGGCCTTATATTGGTTTTATGTTACTGAGTTACAAAAACAGTAGAAGGGGCAGAAGTGGCTGCTGCAGGAGCTGCTGTGAGGTGAAGTCTGAAGGCTGGTGGGAATCTCCCTCTGACAGGATGGCTTTGACAAATACAGCTCCTAGATTTTTAACTTTTACTTCCTTTACTGAACTTTCTTTAATTTTTAAAAAAAATGGTTTTTGCTAGTTTTGTATTCTCCTTTGAACTCATTGTGTGTAATGTAATGTCATAATCAATATTCAGCAGAATATTTTTTTACATTTAGTTGCTGCATTCATGGATCACCTATAGGCTAAATTTACCAGTCTTGTTGCTCAAACTAAAATACTAAAACCGTAGAGACACTAATCAATGAAAATAGCCTGGCTTTGAGAAGTGCAGTTGATGCCTCCAGTGGAATGAATTTTTGTCCTTACTACAGTCTCTGCAGAAACTGCAGACTTGATGTTTAATCCTGTGTATGCCGTTCAAACCTCATCCCCGGTGGTACAGCCTGTAAGGTGGTTCAAATCAATCAACTCTAGCAATACAAAACCAGAGCAAATGACAGTAGATATAGACACCTTTTTTTAAAGGTTTTCTATATCCCTTTCAGATACGGCAATGTTTTTTCTGTTTTCCTGTTTTGGTAATACCTTAAGCGTGCTCCATCGATTAATTAATTGCAGTTTTTTCCATTTTCTTTCCCTGGATAAGATAGTGGAACATAGCCTTCCTTCTGGCTATGTTGATTCAACCATGCATGTAGTTATTTTTATTCTGGTATTGAGGAGGATTTGATAACCTAAGGGTATGTGGGAGGCCGTGTCTGCAGAGAATACTATCTCGTTGTAGAAAAACCTAGAGAGTTGGAAAAAAAAAAAAAAAAGGAATATCTCAGTACTTTTTTTCAGGTCTGAACCAGAATCAGCAAACTTTAAAATAATTAGTGTTTGGGAACACTTGTTCTGACTTTAACTCAATTATATTTAGCTTAATTGTGTTTATCAATTAGACAAGATAAAATGCATTATTAATCCTATTAGCAATGGAAAAGCAGTAAGTTATTCAGTCCTGCTGTAGAAAAGTTGACAAAGAATTATTGTTTATAACACTAAATTATTGTTTCAGGGAAAGGTTACTTGAGGTAAGACTCAGTGAAAATGTTTGTATGTCGTCAGACATTATTTGCACTGAGCCTCTGTGTTTCAGCACCCATATGAATTCTAAGCCATTCTCCAGCATTGACATTATTAACCCAGACCTTATTCCCTAGGCCTTCTCTTGCCTCGTTCGTAAACCCTGTAGGCTATTCCTACTGCCTGAAGGTTCCCCCTCAGCTTACTTGTCTACTTAGTCCTTATACGTGGCCAGGACTTTTGTCAATAGCTTTTTATCACAAAGATGCACTGATTTTGATTGGTTTGCTGTTGTGGAGAGGTTTTTTTAAGTTCCAGTCCAGGTCTCTTTGGCATGTGTTTGTCCATACAGCACTTGACTCCTGTGGCTTGTTTGAAGAGTTTGCATTTCTGCCTGAAACTTCAGAAAGGGAAAAATTTGCATAGCCTAATTTTATTTCAAAGCAGCTAGTAATTGTTTAATGACTTCCTATAAGGTTTTAGTGTATGTGGTGTATGAGATGGTATATTCTAATATGTGGCTTACCATTACTGACAGGTTAGTTTTTGTGTTGTGTAAGTTTGCACATAACACTTTGTGACATCTTTAGAGATTTAATCTGTTTTGGTAGAGGACTGTCAACCTGTTGTTGGGTTAAAGTTATTTTTTAATTGATGAAGTAAACACTATGAAGGAAGTTCTTTTGTCCTCATATGGTTTTATGTAGGACTTGGTTGTTTCACAGCTTTTCGGGATGCTATGAATGTGGCAAGATTTGAAGAAGAAAATTCTTTGGTCTTTGGATTTTTGCTATATACTATTGCCATTTTCATGTTGATTCTGACATCTGGATGGTCGGGTATTGGAGTATTTCAGATGCACTTTAGATGATAAAGATTACTGATCTTGCAAGTGAAATCAGTGATAGTGTTAGAAATGTCAGGTTAGTATCCTAGGTACAGCAGGGATTTGACAGGCTTTTAGATATTTGTTCCTGTCAGCTTTTCTTCTGAATATTCATTTGGTTAGTAGGTGGCAAATCAAGAGTAGTTTGGAATTAATCATTCGTATTTATTTAACTTTCTCCTGTAGTACTGATCAATTACTTGTCACTAATGCAGGCTACAACTATGTTGCATGGTAAATACTATATAGTCTTACAATATATGGTTGTAGCCAATTTTTAAACTTAAAAACATTAACTACTTTTTAAATGTTGTAAGAAAATAGTAAAATATCAACATAATGATAGCTTTTGTACTGATGATAAGGTGCCAAAACTAGAACACAAACTAATCTAATAAACAAGAAGAAAAAATAATTGTCTCCATTGCTGATTCTCATGAAACAGGGATAAAAATAAAATGGTATTATAAATGTATCCTCTAATAGCTTCCACTAAATAGCCCATCTCCGCCTACTGTATCACTTTTTTCCTTTAATCTATTACTAACTCATCAGGATAAGCGAAGGAATTAGAGATTTTCACAGTACCTGTAATTATAATGAACACCAGTGATTGCAAGACTCCCTTCTGTAGCTGTCCTTGAGATGATTATGTGCCTGGCTTTCTAAAGGACCAGCAACCCCTTTGCAAATACTTAAAGCTGTGTTTTGGATTTGAATGTATGTTATCATAACCAAGGTTCATTTCTTCCCTCTAATGCCATGCTAAGTTTCTTCCATGCAAAGTTTTTCACTAAAAACTTTTTCACTAGTTTTGATTTTTTTAGCCTTCTCTGTAGTTTTTCCTGGTGACATGCAATAATTTTGCAGGGACATTTCACTCCACAACCGTTCCTCAACATCTCACAGGGAAACAACCCCACTGATGCCTATAGAATGATCAAGTCCAGTGAGCATGTACCAGAAATGACTGTATTAATCTCAATGCACTCACAGCTCTAAGGGAAGTACCCATTTGAAACCTCTGTGTGTTTTCTGAGTGAAAGAGATGGTAGGGATAAGGTAAGTAACTATCTGCTCCTGGCCATGTCTGTGCTGCCAAAGCTTTGCTTGTTCCTGTGAGAGGTCAGTGCTGCTCAGGTCTGCCAGCTGAGTTGCTTAGGTCATTGATCCTTGACTTCTTTTAGTCAAAATAAGGGTTAAGCTTAGGGTTAAGCTCTTTAAACAGAGGATCTTTTTTACTAAATAATTTAGCCCAGGCAATTTTGCTTTGGTGTGAGGATTTACTCTGCGGATCGGGTTAATTAGCAGTTACAGGTATACAGCGTTTAAAGGCACAATACAGCCCTTCCTGCTTATCCAACCCTAGACAGCAATTTGCAACAGCTGTCTCTCAGAAAAGGGCTCCAGCAAACCCCATTTCTGATCACTGATGTCTTTCCGCTTAAAGGTTGTGCAATGCAACATTAACAATGCACATAGCTCTGTCTCTCCAGTCCCTGCCACCCCCTTTCCTCTGACTTCACCACCCATGTTTTCCATATTTGCCCTTCTCTCGCCTTGCACCTAATTAATGTTATGAAAACACATCCAAATCTGAGAGCTCAGGTCACTCAAGGGATCCCAGCGCTACCAAGCTGACCATGCTGGTGGTGGGCGTCAGTGGCAATGGATGTACCAGAGGAAACAGGAGCAAGTTCCCAGGATGTTCTCCGACAAAGCACTTGACAAAATCAATGTTTCCCAGGAATGTTTTGATTACATTGAAGTGGTATTTTCTAAAGAAAAAAATGCATTAAAATATTTTTCAACCATTTCTATTTGCCCATTAGTTGTTCCTGTCTTCGTCTTCAGCTCTTCTTCACTTCTCTGTTTCTGCAGCCTAAACAGGCCATATCAGGACAACTGCACACCTTTGTCTGTCAGGAGCAAGGAAATATATCTGGCGATGACAGACATGGTGACATTGGAGTGCTAATCAAACAACAGTCTGTGCTTACTGCTCTCATTACTTTCATTAGGAAGTGCTTTCATTCTAAGGATGGGGGATTTTTTTTCTCTGAAATATACTTTTCAAATAGCTCCTATAATACTCTCCAATCATCACTTGTAGTTGGACTGTAAATAAATGACTTAAGAATCTGTAAAATCTTTCTTAGCAGAAGTTTATACATTCGCCTATAATGTAGTCATCACACAACACTGAAATGAGTGAAGTTAATAAAAGACACAGCAGTGTCAATCTTAGAGTGAGGAAACATTCTCAGAGATGTCAGTAATACGGCATTTCTAGAAACGTCAAACTTTCTTCCAGAAGAAGTGTATCATTCCAAAGTTATACATGGTTGGTATAAGCCACCACTTAAAACTCCAGTGATTGACAGCTGCATGACAATTTGGATGCCAGTGCTCTTTTTTCAGAAGGACCCTCAGTTTTCTTCTTTAGAAGTTCACAACCACAGGTATCCTGGACCAAAAAGGAGAAAATCGTGACCTCAGTGTAGATGAGCAGTATCCTAATGCTGAAATAAAATGATCCAGGGCAAGTAATTTCCTGTGATGGAGCAGGTTAGTGAAAAATGCAGTTCATGCTTGGTATGTATGGGAGTGAATACTTGACTCATTAGGATTTCCAACTCAGGAATCACGCTGAACTAGAAAACATAAATCTTTCACTGCTAGCATGGATAAACAGCACTGACCAATAAAGTAGAGATATTTAGAATATTTTCAATGTTTGTCCAACTTGGTTATGTTAATTTTAGAAAAAAATACAAAAATCCACATGTAAAAAAACAGGACTAGTCTCATTTTCTTCTGATGGAGACTAATAAGTTTTTATGATTTAATAATAACAAAGAAAAGTAGCTAAATGTTCCCTTAGGAAGGACAATTCATTCACCCATGTTCATTAACCTTAATGCCTCTAACACTTGCTGTTTCATAGCCCGAAGCTGGTAATACAGCAGCTCTGGCCCCAGCCTTGCTGGAGCAAAGTATGTAGGGAAGGAATGGAGAAAAAACACTCATCAGATGGCCTGCCCAAACATAACATCCCTTAAAAATATTACAGATTTTGGCTGAGATTATGCTCATTGTGATTTTTACATCTTCTGTATTGACAGGATATCTTCGTTTACTTTTTTCTCACCAAAGACAGAAAAAAATATTGCAGGAGTAATAAAGAAACAAATACAGCTCCGTGAGCTTCCGTGTTGTCCAGTCTATTTATATTATTTGAAAGTTGCCATGAATGTCACACAATTATGTTGAGATGACGCCACCTCCAATTCCCACCACTAGGGAATTCTGCAGGCAGTCTTTGCCTTAATTTTCAGTTTCTGGAATGATTGGAGTCATGATAAAAATGCAAATATGTTCCTGAACTATAAGCTTCACACTGTCTCGTGAGGAAGAATTTAAAAAAAGCCAAAGCATAATATTTTTAACTTGATTCCACTGAATTCACAAGCAGTAAAAGGAGACGGGCAAATAGAGGGAGGCTTTAGGGTTCTTATTTCGACAGTCAAAAATTCCTTTTGGGTTGAAACAAAAAGACCAATATAAGAGGTTTCACACCCTCCTCTAAAAAAGAAGAATAACCCTACAGAAAAAAAAAACTTACAAAAAATGTCAGTGTTTAATCTGCACTGTTAACAATAAACTTGGTATCTCATCACCTTCCAGAGAGCTTTTCCCGCCTTCACAACATAGCTTCCATTTCCACTGTGGCATCAGCTAGAAAGCCTTCCTCTGCAGCTGTTCCTCTCAGAAAAATATGCAGAAGACAAGCTTATTTGCTCCACAAAAACAAATGTACTCAATGTGCAAGTAATTTCACAAAGTACAATCTGCAGGTGCCTCTTCGTATGAAACTATTGCCACAGCTCAAGCAACAACAAAAAGGCAAAATATGAAAGATCGTATTCATTTAATAAGCAATATTACAGCCTTTAGGGCATATTGGATTATCTTTACACAACAGTTAATCGTTTTGGTGTTACAGCATTTGTGATTAATATTGTAGGTGCTAATGAAGTGCGGCCTTCTTTAATACTTTTAATATGACAAGCAGAGGGTTATGCTGGATACTGCCGTTACATTCAGAGTGAGTAAATCTGCATCAGTTCTGCTAGTGGGGCACCCAGAATGCCAGGGTGCATGAAATGACTGCACAAGGTGGGACGTGTGGCTCACCTTGCCAATGACAGCACCAGCGAGAAGGGCGGCAGCTCCCAGAGGAAAAGCTCAAGAATAAGGAGAGATGCAGGAACAGGACAACTTGATATTACCACAATGTTAAGGGTTCTAAAAGTTCTGATAGCTGGTGCCAGACATTTAAGGCACTGATTCAATATATATCTATAAAAACCACAGACATTGTTATGGTCTCCAGCAGTTTCACTTCTATTTGACAGCTTCAGAAATATTAGTATTTCATCTAGTTAAAGCACAGCCACAAAGCCCTACTTAAACATTAGTGTGATGAAACAAAATTGCAGAAACAGCCAGACTGCAGCATTACATAATGTTTGCAGGTGTATACATAATTGCACTTTCATTATATCTTATTAGAAGTGATTCCTGCATCTGTCAATAGGAATCATAATTTCCCAGCCACAATCAAAGCTCTGGGTCAGAAAAACACATCAAAATGGGTAATTAGTCCCATTGAGTTTGGGGAGTGGGTTCATCCAAATGGACTAAGTATTCCAAATCTGCTTAGGGGGGCAGACATTTGTGACCATAGCAGACTTTCCTGCAAATATCTAAAAAAATTATTCATTTTTATGTTTATAGACTCACACCCTAAATTTCCTTTCTTAGTTGTTGTAAGTATTTGCACACTGGAACATCCACAAATTGCTAGCTTGATATCAAAAAGTGTATATAAAACATGCATTCTTCGTAGTTTGAATATCCAGAGTTTTAGTGGTCAGGCCCTCTTCTGTATGTATCTGCAACAAAACCATCAATGCATATGAGACAAAAACATGCTGGAGCTGTGGGAAATGGAGAAGGGGAGAGCTGCGTGGGATGATTTCAAAGCAAAAATAACTGTTAAATGCTCTCTTGTTCCTGGTCTCCTGTGTCATAAACCACCTGGAAACATCACTTGAAGGAAGGATTTTGTTCGGTGAGACCACATGCAAAAACTCTGCTCTCCTGAAACCTCAGACACCGTGCTTCTCCAGAGCCCTTTTCTGCAATGTCTGTTATCCTCTTTAAGACTTAGGAGCAATCAGACACAATGAAATAGCTTTATTTTCTTAGAGCCCTGTACCTGAACATGGCCTCTGTATTGTATTTGACTTTAGTAAGAGGAGCTTTGTCAAGTCTGTCTTTAATGAACTTCTGACACTAGATTTTTCTCTCCTACTGTTTTTACAGTCTTATCTGTACTATTGAGAACCTGGAATTCAACAGCCTTTTGAAATAATGTGGCTTTGGTACAGGAAGATTTATGAATTCTTATACTTTACTGCCTAACATGCATACGTCACGGATGTCATCCAATCTGATTATATGAGACTGAATACATACAGCAATGTCTTACATGGCTGTGTTTCTACCTGCAAGGCTGATTGTATCTGTGAGACCACTGTCACATATTGCAGGCACTAATTAAAGACTGTGCAGCTTCATTAGTTTTGTGGCAAATTTCTGTTTCCATTAAATACGCTGCAATTGTATCTATGTTACAGGACAGACTTGGAAAGAAAGCTATAACTTGCATGGATGAGAGCTTCTACATATTTTGTAACAGTTGAATGAAAACATTGCAGCTACATTGCTCTCCTAAATGAAAAGAGTTTTATAGATTATAGGTTCCAAGAAAAAAGCATTTTGGTGGATTTGATGTAATATTATGCTAAGCCATTTATTGGTAAGATGCTTTTCTATTCTCAAAGGATACCAAATTCTGAAGAATTGTTCTCTTCTCTTGTTTATTGTTACTAAAGATTTATGTTCAGAGGAGCATATATGTAGAATGAAAACGTAACACACATTAGGCACATGTCTTACAGTGACATCAAAGATTACAAAATTAACCTTGTTCAAAAGCTAAACAATCTTCCAGCATCAAAAATATCTGTACAGCCTAATATTCCACCAAAAACTACTTGCAGGTTTCCATAACATCTGAAAACCTCTATGTTACAAGATATTGTCTTAAATTCCTCAGTTTCCAGAGCATTTCTGCATCCAATCAGGGTAAAATGCTCTCAGGGTCTTTGACTGCTTGATGCTCTTTCTGGGAAAGTCAGCAACCAGACCAGGCAAAGTAGTTAGACCTACTCATAACTCCTAGTGACCTCCAGAAACAACCAGCAAAGCTCATGAGCTTTGGTTTGGTAGAGGAAGACAAGAAATTAGGCAGCAAAAGATATAAATGAGCTCTGCCAACCCGCAGGTCTAGGACCAGGGAGCCAGCACAAGCTACACAGTAGGGGAGAACAAGGTGATTATCTGCAATGATCGAAAAAAGTCTGGAAGGGCCTTAAAAATCTATTAGTACAGGCCAACTTCACAATAAAATATAATGAAGACCATTATACATGTCTGGAAGGTTATTTGACTGCTCAGATTGCTGGATGCCTGCCCACCGCTACTGACACAGCAGGCCAGCAATTTCAGAGGGAGACAGATACGTTCTCCCTCACAGCCTTCGTTTCCTCCTAAATCTGTTGCTGCTTTTATGGTTACAGCTACCATTTCTCCTTAAACAGGAGCTATGGCACATTAAAATGATCAATGATTCCTCTCCATAAATCGTTAGGATGTTTCTGAATTCTTCCATTACTGTATATGCAGTGGGGTGGGATGGGAGACCATCATCACGTTGCATTGCTCTTCTCCCCCTATGGCTACTATGGCTATTTCTGCTCTCGCACCTCCCTGTTTGGTAATGGTCAAAGGGGAAAATAACACTCAATTTCTATGTCTAGATGGGAAGATTTGCTTTCAAAACTGCAATTATATTTTTAAAGTTTGAATTGACTAGCTAATGAAATAGTCTAACTATATAAATGAAAATTAAGAAGTACTTATTCAACATCATCAGAACATATATTAAAGCTGCTCTATTAGAACAGGAAATTCTAGTATCTGCTGTTCAGTTAATTCACTGGTTTGATTTTCCTCAACACTTCTGAATCCAATGAACACTATGCAAATATTATTTTACTTAAACGATTAAGAGGAAATTGCAAGTTTTTGCTTTCATATAGGTTGTTAGAATTTCCATATTACGCTTTAATAAGAATAAATGCTTTAAAAAGATTATTTTTCAATCCATTCTAGAAGGTCACATCGCTGGAGTTCAGGAAGTCTAGCACATTACAAACCCTCAGCGTGAGAAGTTTCATGGGCAAATCAACTTTAGCATATTCATATTCAGTCACAATATATCACTAAGAGTGCTGTGTGAAGTCACACATAGTGGAAATATTAGTGCAGTTGTTTCTGAGTTAAGTGAACACCTAATTCTTAAAAGAATTCATTAGCAGACTGCAGCATATAATTTTATTCTTTCTTAGGTGTTTTGCGTTTGAAGTTATACTGCTTACCACAATTATACTTCAAGGTTCCTACAATGATTATTCATGGAACTTTGTTATTATTTCACTGAATCATCAAAGGAAAACCAGTTAGATTGATTTCTGCAAAAGATGAGTTTTTGTCAAATATGACTTTCAGAAGTAAAATGAAAAGTGCAATTTTTTTCTTTGTGTTGAAGGAAAGGTATTAACAAATACACAGATAATTATGTTCTAACATGGGAGTACTTCTGTGCGCAAAGAACAGCCTTTTACAAGTAATGCATAGGGAGCTAAATACATTAACAGCATCATTTTTTAATAGGATTTGTCCATGTTCCTCCTTATATGCAATGAAAGTTCACTCCTGCAGGACCCAGCTCAAAGGCTCTCTGCTAGACAGCACTGCACCAGGTGGAAGATACAAAATGAAGAAATTGGCTTCAGCTGCATCAAAGACAACCTGAATGGTACTGTGCTTAACAGAGACTAGATGAAAGGGAGAAGCCTTATTGCAGTAAAACATTCTATTCTCCCTAATTATTATCATAGCATGAGAAGTGCACTATATTGTGTAACTCTTCTTAACATGGAAAAGATCTTTTAGGTATTCTCCACATAATTACACAATAATTAAAACACAGCCAAGGAATATCAAATTCTGTAAAAGATTTTTTTCACTGGTTTCTCTGAAACCCATTATAACGAATTCTGAGCAAAAAGCAGGGAGTGTCTGTTTTGCACTCTCTAATCAGATTTTTTTTCTGAGAATCAGGGGTTATTGGAACAACATATTAGGCCAGGTCAAAACCAGAGTAGCACTAAAAGTGCTGATGTTATAAACCAGTTAAGACTCAAACCCATGTTGGGTGCCAATGCAAGACTCAAACCTACATTGGGCGCAGTATCACACTGTCTAAAAGAAGCCTGGAACTACAATTTTGACCACTTTGTAAGGATCTCCAAATATAATAAATTCTTAAGGTACCAAGCATGTCTTAATTAACTGAATTTCTTCAATTTCCCACTGAATGTAGAAAACACTGAGTGTGAACTCCTGCTTTTGGACCAGGAAGGACACTGATGGACCATCCTGCACTTTCAGAAATAGATTGCCTTTGTCCATACAGCTCTCTTTCACCTTACTATGTGTCTTTTTCACTGTTAGAGAAGTCATAGAGAGGATTTAACAATGCTCCTGATTTTAGCTGAGCGATCCCTGAAATATCCCACACAGAATATCCATATTGCACAAAGTGTCAGGGGACTTACAGGGCACTCAGTCTTGAAGACTTTGAAAACAAAGTTAAAGATCCTTTGAAGACAGTGTCAGGAGGAAGAGTTTGTAGAAGTAACTAGGGCACTGGTCGTCCTGATAGAAGTATCTTTTGTAGGTTTTAAACACCAAGTAGAGTGTACTGGGATTGCAGGACCTTCCGTCAAGCAATAGTGACGTGTTTGGGGGATTTGTTTTAAAGGGACCACGAGCTGTTCCACAGAGAAGGAGGACATGGTCCTGCCATTGACCATGCAAATGAAGATCTTCACAGCTGCTTGGGATGCTAGAGTGGGCAGCTGTTATTCAAAGAGAACAAGACACACAAATTCCTTCAACTTATTTGATTTCAGCCAGCAGATCTTAGCCAAGCCATACAAAATAGAAGAATGTGGTAGCAGTGCTTGAGAAGTTTGGAGTAAACAAAGCCAGGGAAAAGCAGGCTAAAGGGACAGTAGGAGATCTGAAGGCCCGTTCACAGCGTGAAGAGTTTCTGAAATCTCCAATGCAAGCAAAAAGAGAAGATGTGCTTTCCGACTTTTTTTCCTCCCAGTAAGTAGAAATTTTGTAGGGAAGCATATGAGCAGAGGGATCTTTATTCTCGGTAGTTGGTTCTGTGGTCTGTGAAGAGCAAAAAGCTTTATTCTTCACTCCCCTTCTGTTGCTGCCAGCCATTTGAGATTAAATAAATCAAGACAAACAGTGCAGGCAATGTCAATGATGTGGTATTTTGTCATCTAAATCACTTACATTTCCCATGCTTTACTCATTTAAATTTGTCCCAGTATCTTTAGAAGATTTTCTTTTATGAGTGTCAACCTTCCCAAACTAGCAATGTTTCCACAGGTAAAAGGCCATGCCACAGGTCAGAAAATGAGTCTTACCCTATAGTATTAAAAGAACAAAGAAGATCTATCCTGTCCTCAATCGATCAGTGACAATTGTTCAGTAATACACTCTTCATTATCTGTTTAATGGATCCTAGTCAAGCCACCACAAGAAGGAACCATATAATGGACAGGGAAGGTAGAACTCTCATTTCCAAGGACAAAAAAGCTCTTCTGATCGTGACTGCACACAGGTAGCTTACTGGAAAGCTCATCAAATATTCCTCATTCTGACAGGAGAGGGACTACATTCACCAGCTAAACTTGCTCCATTTCCTGAGGTCACGTCTCAAACTCCTTCTCTTGACCAGGTGTCCATTTTCAGAAGGAAAATTTACATATTTAGGTTACCTCACCTATTTGTTCTAGGATTCCTCAATAAAACCTGTTCTGTCTCATTTCAGCTATTTTTGAAACAAGCACTGAAATTCATAATTAACCTGACAGATGAATGCTTTAGTAGTTAATACTTCTTATGAACTAACTTACCCTCAAAGATCAACTTCAATGACTGTAAGAAACTAATCCCATAATGGCAAAATCTTGACTTAGACCACAAATCCCTAATTGTGGGCAGTCATCACCCTGAGAAAGAAAAGAGGCAACACAGACTTTGGGAGTTTTTAATGACTTTTTAATATCTAGGGTGCTATGATCTAGGCACTGACTGAGGGAATTTCATTTGGAAAACATTAGATAGGAGGCTTACATAATGTAGTTTATCTAAAATGCTTTCCTAGAACTTCCTGGGTGAATTTTGCACAATGGATTTCAATACAATATTGCTCTTAATTTCTTTTTCTTATGCTATTGTCACAGATCCAGAAAAACTGTGAATGTTCATCACAGACTTTTTCCTTTCTGTATGCTATTTTCTAGCTTGAAGAGTTTGCAATAATTCCTCTTTGAGTTCAGTGCCATATTCAAATGAGAAAATAAAACTTGGGCATACATTTATTTTACATTCATTTTAATTCCCATTCCATGTGCTTTTCACAGCTGCTCATTTTATTGCATTGCTTTTCCAAACGAAAACTCCAGCTGCTCCAGCCTTGCAAGCCATATAATACATGCTGTAGAAGCCTGTTTCTGTAGACCATTCCAGAGACTAAACAGTTATTGTTTTCCTCATCTTCCACCTCTAGCCAGGAAACCTAGTATTTAGGTTTAAGTTGCAAATGCAGTCTTTGAAAGTCACAGTAGATTTTTACTTGGATTCCTCAGAAAATGAGGCATGTTTGTCTAGCTTGTTTGCTTTATTATCGCTAGTAACTGTTCGCTTATGGGTCAATTTTAAGCAAATTCGACAGATGCAGGTGTTTCTGTACGCCTAATGGAAAAAGGTGTTTGGGCTGAGAATAGAAACCCTTCAGCCACAGCGTTAATTCAACCCTTTTCAAACATCAAAGAGTCCACGTTCATGCACAGCCTTGAGACAGAGTCCTTTAGGAAGTAAGAATTATTGATCTTGATGCTGAAGTACTTTTACATATAAGAAGTAGTCCAGCTGAAAACCCTATAACTCACTGGGTTGCCTGGCTACTGGCCACCACCAGTCAACATGACATGAGGAGGAGTGCCTGAGTTTGCAGTTTAACATCCCCCATGAAGCAGTTTCATAGTGCAAGGACTCCATTTACCCTAGAGAGTCTCAGCTCCAGGGTCTAGTTACAATTTTCCTCAAACATAGCTTTGGAACACCGAGAAGTCTTCACTTACCAATAAGATAAGTAGATCAGGCTCTGAATTCAGTTACTTGCTAAAACAGAAGTAGTAGATTATCTGCAGGAAAACTCAATCCAGTTATGTTTTTCATTGGCCTGCATGTTTCCGCTTCTTGGGAAGTTAATGAAAGTCAAGTTGGTTTTGTTTTTCTGTTGAGATTGCAAGCAACATCTCCTGGGATGGTGATGGGAAGTCAGTGTACCTGTCTCACACACAATGACCCTGCTCATTGTCATGGACCTCACCAAATGCATGCCAGTATTTTATTTCTCACTGTTGAGCAAACTTCTACAGACACTTGCCAAAGGACTCTGCCAAGTCTTTGTAGCACTGCCAATTCCTTGAATTCTCTCAGATTGTCATGACCCAGGTACATGCAGTACAAATCAATCTAGTGACACTGACTGATTAACTTCTTTTGGCTGTGAAGCCCATGGGGAAGATTTTGAAACATTCAGCTATAAAAAGCCAGCAATACAGCAGTGAGACCTGCTCTGCATCATCAACTTCAAAACAGCACCAATTTTCACCCACCTGATGGCTTGATTGTGTAAAGAAACCGCATAAGCGACTGTTTGGAGTGGTACTATCAAACAGTTATGCTAATGCCCCGAAGGATAAATTTCCGCACCTCACTCTTTAGGGGACAGATCCGAACCTGTTCGGGAGAGCAGACTGCTGCCTCACATGTAGCACAAACCTTGTGCACTTGCAAGGACTCAGAAAGTCACAGGCATAGAAAATTTGGGTTTTTTCCAGCTATGCACCCTAGGAGAACCATCCGAATTCTTTGCAAGTTTTGGTGGTAAGAAGTCAGTTACAAAGAGTAAATGTGTCCCGAGCTTTCTGCTTGTAACTGTAATCTTCTTTTCTATTTGCCTGAATAACCATAATATAGGTAATAACTCAAAACCTCAAAAATGTCAGTGATGGTTTGCTGTCAAAACCTTAATATACTGCAGTAGTTTTTCAGTGGAGTCTACTGTTTTACCCCAACACAAAGAACAGGATGAAGGAAAAGAAAAGCTGTCTCTGTTTTTTTTAAGTTTGTCTCAGTTATCTTTATGACAGCATAAGGTGGTAGCTAAGGATGTCGAAATTAGGGCAATTAAACTGCGTTGTCCCTTGTGTTCATTTTTTTTGTTTTAACTTTGCCTTTGCCTTTTCTGTACAATACTACAAACTTTATCTTCAGCCTTTGCTTTTACCGTACAATACCACAAACTTCTTCAGATATTTTCTATTTACTTTTACCAATAAACAATGCTGTAGTTACTGTGTAGTTCAGAATCATCTCTACCATATAACTGTTGTTCTGTTCAAAAAATAATACATGCAATTAAATAAACACTGTTCTGTTTTCAATTAGAGAAAATTTTAAAAGTTACTTTTCATATGCAAGAAAATCCCTCCAGGTTCATTGCAAAGCATCGATACAATTATTTTTCAAATGCATTAACAACACTAACTGCTGAATACAGAATTACTTGATTGGATTGATTAAATTTTTAATATTCTTTTCATGCCATTTTTTTTTTTTTTTTACAGAGGAAGATTGTCTCCCAGAATTTCACATTTACTTTATCACCACCAGTTCTGTCTCTCTGTCTGTTTACCATGATTTTTCGCAAAAGATCCAGTCCAATTAAGTAGTGGAGCCTTCAGTTTCTGCTGCTTCCATAAACACCTGCAATCCTGCAAAGATGATTAGCTGCTTCTCAAGATGGAAGTACAATATATGACATATGACTTGTTTAAGGAGTTATAATGATGCAGTAAATTTATTTGAAATGTTCCTCAGTCCACTCCAAGCTACCCCATTTCTATTGCAATATGATAACTAATCCTACATTTATTGCTTATGACCTAACACAAGATCAAAGCTAAGAGGCTGGACAATTTCTCATAAGAAAAAACTACAAAAGAAAAAGCAGATGCCTACTAACAGCCACTGTTACAGCTCTGAGTCCCAGACTCCACTCATCTTTATATTGTTTGAAGACAAGTTCCATCATTTAGTTGGGTGTTTTTCATTTTCTATCCATAGCAGTTCAATTTTTGCCCTTAGCCTTCAAGATTCTTGTGCAAATGGTTAAGATTTACAATTAAAACTTAGAAGTCATTCTTTTCAGAAATGACAGCTCACAGAGAAAACAAATGTATTCTGAAAGTGATGGAAAGCTCCAGGAATCTGTCTACTAAATTGCAAAGCCCAGAAGGCACTGCTATTATACAGATCTAACACCCACCTGCTGAACAGGGTGAGCATTCCATTGTGCTCTTTGCTTATGATTTTGTCTGTAATCTGTCATCACCGATGTCTTACAACTTACCAAAGAAAATGAGAGAAATCGTTATGCCACTCATTATGAATAATTGCCTGTTTGTAAGAAACACTTATTTGTGACAGCCATAGATTTTTTTTCACATGCTCAAAATTCAATAAACTTCCACTCCCCTTCATTGGTCATCTGCTTTACTGTGGTGGTGATTAAATGTGATTATCATCTACTTGATGTGGTTTTTTCCCTCAAGTGACTACATTTCAAAATTCAGAGATTAAGTACTTCTGCAACAGTTTTTTTGTCAGTTTCTAATACCAACTGTACAGTAAATTAGATACAGCTCCATATATCAGTATTGTCTCATGTCTGAGGCTCAGGCTGTATTGATGGGCTGGCTTTGTGCTTGTTTGAAATAACCAGGAACCGGAATTTTGAATATTGTACTGTATTACGCATAATAAAACCAATCCACACAAGTGGCTGAAATTGCAAAAGGAAGTTTTAAGGGAGAAGGTGAAGGCGGCATCATTTTGGCTACCTGTATAAAGAATTTTTTCTGTGAGGATTAATTAAAAAAAGAAATCCCATTCTTCTTTATTAGAAAGGTTTGCTTCATATTTCTCCACCAGCATTTTCCCAAGGATTACCCAACTGACTGTCAACCAAGTGTAAATTAAGATTGTAAGCTGGAACATCCCCAGACTACCCCAGAGACACCCAACCTACTGTCCATGTTGTGTACCTTGAGGAACAACAGTGATCTCACAAACTCTAGCACATTTCAGGACCTGCTTTTTTTCCAGTTCCTCACTGCAAGGAATGTCCTGGTGATTCAGCACGTGCCCCCACCCCGCACCACCCACCAGGTCTCTGCAGACCACATTTGCACCAGCACCCGCTGCAGCCCGCGGGTTTCCAAGGGATAGGGCCTCCAGAAACTTCCTGCCAGAGGTGGGAAGACTCACTGCCCCAGTGCTACCAAGGGCCAGTTTTACCTCTGCATCTGTGTCCCCATGACCAGCTATGTTTCAGTTGCCCGTGGAAGCGCTGGGATTTTGGCTGAACCACAGGAAGTCACCAGACTGCAAAATACAGACTGTTCTCACACTTTAGAGGGACTACAGCATTTTCCAACAGGTCGCTGCTTCTCAAACTCTCCAAAGTGCAAGACACATGCAAATGCGATGCCTTGGTCCTGCTGCTCCTGTGTGCTTGGTGCTCTTCTTCCAGCAAAGCTGGCAGCTGGCTCCTATCCAGCTTCTTCTTTAGTGTAATCCTTCAGAGCTCTCTTGGATTTAATGCATCCATAGACCTCCTTATGCCCTGGTCTGGGACAGGTTATTCAAATGAACACAGGAAAAATAAATGCAGGTATGTTCTAGAGTAGCTCTCAAACAGATTAATATGATGCCAGATGAAACCAGTAAATTAAAAATGAGAGCATCAATACTTTCTAGTTCCACCAGTGCAGGCCACAGCTCACACAGTCTGTTCAAATGCTCTCTGGAAGTCTCCATCATCACAGTCAAAAAAACAAATTGAAAAGCAGAATGTGAAAAAGAGAAATAGTCCTTGGACTTTGCGGGAAGCTATTGTCACCCCACAGCTGACTCTCTTTCCACCTAGCTCCTTCGTCTGTCGCTGGTGAATGAACCACCTCAACAATGACTCTGCAGATGTCCCTGTGACTATCCATCCTCCGTCAATGCTCCTCCTTCCAAAGCTGCTGCATCCTACGGGCCCTAGGGAGCCAGGGAAGCTACTCTCTGGTGCTCGTAGTCAGCACAGGAGCACCCAGACCAGTGGCAAACTAGTCATGGGGAGGGAAGGAGTGGCTTGTAGTTTTCCTACCAGATCCTGAGATCACAGTTTTTCTATTTTGACTCTATTTCTGGGAACTCATGATGCTTCTGGTCTTCCTACTTATTCTCTTGGAGATTCCTGAGTACAAAAAACTATTTCTCATTGCCTTTCCTAGCCATAGCACTTCATTCCTTCAGGAGGTATCCTTCATTACCAGCTTAATTGATTTTGGTCCATCTTGGCATGTAGAGTTGGCATGCCCTAATGCTGTGATGCATTTGGTAAACGTACAACAGATCCCCACCCTTCGTCTCCACATATTCCTTGGAGAAGCCAGCGGACAGGCTCTCATTGCTTGCTGGGCTGGACAGTGTGATCTGCTTAGTCCTTGCAAAAATGGCCATTCTTCTACTATGGAAAGCAGTGTGTGGGTCTTCTTCCAGCTCCAGGCTGTCCCTCAGGTGGGATAGTTCAGCCCAGATGAGTTTCATCTTCTTACAAATGAGCAGTGACACCAAGCTAGTACAGAAGCAGAAACAGGCATAGGAGGGCAGTCGGTTTACAGAGTAAATGCAGCAATGCCTGTAGCACTGCAGGTCTTGAGGCACAGCCTAGGAGCACCATCCAGGCAGAGGAACTCTGGGAGAGGGACCTTGCAGAGCACAGGTACAACACGGCACAGACACGTGCCGCCCTGTCTCCTCCATGGTGCCCACAGTGCCAGTGGGTGCACAGGGCACTGCAGCAGAACATTGGCCCTGTCATGAAGGTACAGACAGATTCATGGGTATGGATGGTTAAAACATGGAGGAAATGTTAAAAACCTCTGTATTTGTATACTCATATTTCACTTTCTGTCTTTATCTAACACAGATCCAGCCAAAATAAGCAGGTATTCATCAGACATGATGGTAATATGTAGCACTGAGGAGCAGGCAAGGGAACAGCTAGGAAATCTCCTGTCTACTGGCCTCCTAACTTCTGTGTCTTCACCCTAGACAAAAGCCAAAGTGCTGTAAGGATGAGAGTACTTCCTCCCACAGTTTTTGTTTCCCATATTTCTGTGTCACTCCAAACATTTCTGTCTGAAAAGGAAACATGTAACAGACTGGAAAGAAAAATGCTGAAGTCTTCCAGGCCTTTTTGGCACCACTAGGCTTACTAAAAAATGCAAGAGCCTAGAACAGCTGGCTGGAAAGCGGCCAGTGGTTCAATTCATGAGTTTTTGATCTCTGTCAGTGAGCTGGTCACTATGGCTGAAATACTCTGCCTCCTTTGCGGAGCGCCCATTCATCCCATCCTCTGCTTTGCAGAGACTGATCTTTGACATATCAAAAGCATCAAAACCAAAAGTCCACACATTAATTATGATTCAGGTGTCAGAAATGTAGATTCTTAAGTAATTTTCAGTAATTTTAATTTTTTACTTGCTACAGGGTAAAAGTACATAGCTCATTATTTCCTTTCAAGTAATGAAAAGCCATTTCAAGACCCACGCTCAGGACACCAGCTTCTCATACCGACTGATATCAGAATCTTTATATCAAACCTATTACTGGAATATGTAAAAAGTCATTTTGCTAAACTCTGAAAGAAGAGATCATCTAAGCAAAAAGGTCTCTGCAGTGACAGAAAAGACAGAAGTTGTGGGGCTTTTCTGTTTTTAGAACTCATTGTCATTACGTCGGTCCTCTGCTTAGAAATAGTGTATCATAAGGCTGCCTTTAACTCAGAAATACACATTACATGGAAAAAAATAACAAAACAAAAACATAGGAGTTTGACATCTCTTATTTAAACTGAATTTTATGTCCTAGAGGAGAGCAGATATTTGAGTGAATTTCATCTTAAGTTGAGACATGAAGGACAAAGAAAGTAGCCAGAGGACATAAATCTGTAGGTGGCATATTTCTTGGTTTAGAAGTCCCATACAGAAATATGTGTGTAAGCTCTGTGTCTTGGGTACAGAAGCACACCTCATATGCGCTATGTTCTGCATACATACAGGAAGTCTGATGTGGTCCACACTACTTATGCACCAGATGCCAAGACACCTGAGTGCCTCTCAGATCTACTCTACTTGCATGACAGAGTTATCTCAGCAGTCTAATTCAGTGCATCGGGGTTCTTACAGACCTGAAGGAAATCCATATTTGACATGTGCATTATTTCCATATGTCTATACAGAACTACTACTCTGTCCAGAATGCTAGGATTCTGGAAATCCCAGACAAATGGCCAGAGTCCTCAAATTCTGACAGCACAAAATTTCTAGGAGAACAGAGGACATCTGAAGAAACAGAAATAACGTAACCCTAGACGCGACACTTGTTGCGCTATACTCTGCTTATGTTGTGCTGTTGTTCTCTGCTATGATTTGATTGGATAAGTCTGGAAGAATTCAGGCTGGAAGAACTCAATCTTATATGTGTCAATCTACAAGACAAAAATAGCACCACTTGCTCTGAATAATGGGGTTTGTGTGATGTTTAGTTTCTGGAGGGATTCCAGTGTCATGATAGAGGAAATAGCTACTCTGCTAATTTTGAAAATAATTTTTCATGTGACTTCAGTGAATTTTTCTGTTTATTCTGTAAGAACTGTCTGCAGGATCCTCACACAATGTTAGCACTTTTTCAGATCAAAATTTCCCTGTTCTTTTACAGATAAAGTGATGTTAATGCATTGAGAATATGGTGAGAGCAACACTGACGTTAAGAGAAATAAATGGCTTATGGGGGAAGGCATGGGAGACTACATATTTAAATGACAAAGTCCTTTCATTCTATGAGGACATCATGTTCCTCTTGGGCTGGTGTGGTGAAAGAGAAAGAAGCAAGGAAATTTCTTCTTAGATTTAGTTAGATGCTAGTTTCTATGGAGACAAGTTTCTCCAGTCATTTTTATTTGCAGACATTAATAACATAGACAATACAGAGCAGCAAGAGTTTAACCCTGGATTGAACCCCATATCGAGCACATTCTGTAGGGAGAAAAATGAGTCTCAAAATTAGATACAAGAGCCATTATACAATCTAGTTAACGTACAATCTCGTTAACCGGATTCTGGCAGTACAAAGTAAAAAAACCTGGAGTCACGTATCTTCATACCCTGTCTCCTCTTTTTCAAACGTTGCTTGTACAGAGACCTGAGTGGGCAGCAGCATCTGCATTCTGGCTATCCCTGCACAGCTGATCACATACATTGCTACACGTGAATTATCTAACCTCTGGTTGCACTGGCACCCACGGAGAGGTCGGTGGTTCCCAAGCCTAAGGCAGTGACCGGCCATGCCAGGAGAGATGAAACCAGTGGAATGAGCTATCTGTTTAAGTGCAATTGATGTAATTGGGGTGAATGTGAAAATATATGTCATTTTGTAAACTGAAATGACTGAAAGGGAAAAAAAGAGCAGTTATTTTCAAGTAGCAGGCAGAGTCAAATTTATGTCAGAGAGGGTTTTTTTAGAGACTTCCCTTTCTCCCCTCCCTGCACATACTTGGATTTCTTCTATCTTATTTTAAATTGAGCAAACAGTTTACAGTGAACATTTAGCTATCATGTGTCTCTTACATTGGTAATGGAATATGAAGATCAGAGTATTAATTTTCTTGAGTTTCTTTTGCAGGGATTGGGAGGAGGAAGAAGCTGTTATTGTTTAAACACTGAACTTCTCAGTGGCATTCAATAGCAATGCTTGATACTCGAAACCTCAGTTTCATTATTTGTATGTTTAATTACATGCAACATTCAAGCTTACAGTGAATAGAATCGCCAAGCAAGATGGCAGAAGAGACAAGTTAGGTAAGCATTTTAAACTCTTCCAGAATACACAATAATTGCCTAAGACCTGATTCTCAGTGTTACCTTTATATTCAAGAGGTACAGAACTTTAAATTTAGTGCTCTCACACCAATGGCAAGTTAAGTAATCCTAGACACTGACCAATCTGAAAAGCAAAGTGACAGAGGAATTGGCTCACTTTTGGCTGCACCTTTGATATATACAACCAGATTCCACCCCTCTATGACCCTTAATGCACAGAATTACTGCAGTGCGATATCCAGAATAACTGCCAGAGATAATAAAAGGCTTGAATGTCCTCATTGTGAACAGCACAGTAACTCACTTTATCTCACTTCATTTTCTCTGTCAGAGTACTGGGAAAAAGGTTAGTATTGCTAGTCTCTTCTTGTGCATAAGAGTCCCTCTTAGCCTGTAAAATGTGCCATTTCTGGGACAAATACCTGTTACTGCAAGTCATTATCTGTGAGTGTTTTGACACTGGTGTCCGGACTGACCAAAGCACTGCAGTGTAAAATCTTGTTGGCAGCATGTTCAGAAAGCAGAAAAAAAGTGCTAAGTGCACAGAAGACATGTAAATTTGGTACTTTAAAAAACCGTTGTATAAGGAGAAGGATATTCAACCACCTTTGCCTGCTTTAGATTTTACAGACAGTCCAGTTATTAAATAAGCAGGAATGCACTTTCTTTTTCCATTTTTGCAAGAACATGACATTTATATGGTGGCCTTAATCTGAGACACAGAAGTAGAAAATAGAGGAATTTGATATTCGGAGTGAAAAAGACTTTCTAAATATGAGCAAAACACATGCAAGGGCTCTGCCAAGCACACACCTTTAAAATAGAAGAGACAGGACACAGATGATGCTTGAACAACCATGTGCTTTAAGAAGTCCTGTAATCAGTAAGTAAGCAAATCTGTGGAAGGTAGACAAGTGAAAGCTAGTTTCCTTGTGTTCATTGGCTGGATTGTCTGGTTCTCACAGAGTGTGAACCCTCATGGAAACACCTCCTGCAGTCAGACACTCTCTCATCCATTTGGGAGAGAATTCTGATAAGCACTTTGTTTGCACGGCAGCCTTTCCCTCAGCAGAGGCATTAAAAGCATCTCTCCTTCTCACTGTCAAGAAGATCTCTATCTTCTACCCAGCAATCCACCTCCATGAAACCTGGAGTAGCTTCATATGCCTGAGGCTGCTGCTGCCCTGCTGCATTTGGCTGAAGCTGAGCAGCAGGTCCAGAGGTGAAGTTGAACAGTAGACGAAAAGACATCACAGAAAACTCATGTCCTTAAGAAAGTGACTACTTTGTAATTAGGACAAACTCTTTTCCACCACAGCTTACCAGCCAGGAGCGCTCAATTAGAAAACCTGATATGGGATTAATATATTTGAGGAGTTAATTCATTCTGACCACTGCCTGTATCATTTCTGTGGATGTACGAGTTATTTATTTCACCTTCTCCCTTCTCACAGAAGCTCTCATTTTTGCAGACTGATTTGATCTAACCTACCCAGTCGCTTCATAGCTGAATTCCATCAAATTGCTCAAGGTTAGATTTTAAAAATATCATTTCTGCATTTTTAAGATAACTAAGTAGATATTAGGGCTTAATCTGGAAGTTAATGGAATTAGTGTCACCAAAATTTATTAACAAAAATATCAGAAATGAGAGGGAAGCAAGAAGGAAATTGTGCTGTCAGCTTGGAGGTTGAGAACTTGTGAAACAGAGAACTACAGTACTCAGTGTGGAAAAACAGGTCTGAAACTTCAGCAGGGCTGTGCAAAGGCTAAGGGAAGGCAACTGCCAGATGACAGGCCAGTGAGGAGGAGGAGTAGGAAGGGGGAGCTGCACCAAGCGCGTGCAGAGGCACAGGAAAAGGCAGCACTGTCTGCAAACGAAGAAGCCAGGCAAGTTGCCTCAGAGAGACGAGCAGGGCTTCTGGGGCACTGGGTGCATGCAGGAAGGACACCCATGCTAGCCATGGAGAAGCCTCAGTGCGGTGGTGGCCACCCTGTACAGGAGTGGTCAGAGCCCATGAAGGCAAGGGGAAAAGGCTGAAAGAACCAAAAAACAAGGTGGAGAAGTAGCACAGCTGAGCTGGCGGTGATGAGCAATTTAACAGTGAGATGGTGGAGGCTGAAAACGACACTCAAGAGGGATGGTAGACCTTGAGCAGGTGAAAATTCCCTGAAAAAGGTGGAAGAGGTGGGGGGGAAAGAGAGTGCCAATATGTTTGAGCATGCTCTTCACACCTCAAGGAATCGCTTTCATTTTCAAGATGTCCAAAGGGTGGAGAAAATTGGCATTTTTGTGATAACATATTTCTTTCTATAGATTTATAAACTATCAATTTTTCCACTCCAAAAGACTGTTTCTCAACATCAGTTGAAACCCTTTTAAAATCTACTGCAAAATACATGATACCATCTATAGGTAATTAAAGGAGGAGCAGAAAGCCTAGCACCCAGGAAGAAGAGGAGAATACTCAGTCACTAAAGGAACCAGTCATCCATCCTTCCCATCTGGCACAGTTGAACAACTCCACGTCTCACAGTTAGCAAACTCCTGGCTTCCTGATGTGCATGCAACTCGTCTTTGAAAATAACATATATCCAGCACGTTAGAGCTTTCCAAAACCTGTGGCAAAGCATTTAGAAAGAAAATTGTCACATTATTGATTGTAAACTTGGCAAAGTCTTATGCAGTTATTTACAATGATTATACTGCTCCCTTTCTCTCCACTAATTTTCCACTTGAGTAATCAAGAAATCAGTTTGGATTAAAGACAGAGTGTGTTTGACAACTTTGTTACCCAGCTGCTGTGCTCAGGAATTCAAACGTATCTGATACGACAGGGAAGACTTCCCCTGATGCTTTTTTGAGCCAACTTGGGTGGCTTCTTGCGACTGTCTTGGTGCTGGCTCCACAGGATACGCTGTGGTCAAGCTGATCAGCATGACAGTAAGAAGCCTTTTTTACTTTACTTTGCAAAATTACATTTCTTCCCGCACTGTTAAAGCAGAAAGGATTAGTAAACAGTTTCCAGGCTGATTTCAGTGCAAAATGCTGTAAATCAGCATGCAATCTTCAAGTAGTACAGTAGTTACTACCCTTTAATTGAGCTTTCTGGCTGCTGCTAACCAGTTCTAAATAACACACAACACATAAAGCACTACATAAAACATAAACTGTTATTAAGCAAATGAAAGGATAAGCAGCATTTCTTCGTCTCAATGAGTGGGAAAAGAAAGCTGAATATATTTAGAAAATTTTACTGAACCTAGGGGTTAGTACACAGCTGATCCCGTCAAAAATGTACTTCTGGACATGATGAGCACTACCAGAGCTCCTCTCCAATGACAGTACAACAGAATTTGGAGACATTTAATTATAACTCCCTAGGACTGCGTTTCCAGGACTCTCAGTATAATGAGGAGACCCTTTGCCCAGCAACCTACAAGCCACTGTTCTCTGATGATTTGAGCAGCTATGAAATGAAAACCAGAACTAGGTTCATGCTGATTAACTCGTTATGTTTCACCATCCCAGAGGGACCCTGGCTATTGTTTAAGCAAACAGGGACATCGAGTTCTACCCCAACTGTAGAGCACATGGCAAGATTTTGAGGTGGTAAATGCTCAGATCCATACTGCAGGGGATTTTTCAACAATAGCTCATAGTGCTCACCACCCCCAGAAATAACCTTTTTGATGTGGAGAGACAGGAAATATTTCTGGCAGCTGCTGAAGACCTGCAACCACTTATTACATCTTACTCCAACCTCATCAATAGGAAATTCTTCAGGAGAGAGCACTGAATAATATGTGTTTGGACATGACAGTAATGCAGCATACAGATTTTGATAAGAATAATCCTTGATTCTCAGGCTTCAGCACTAACTCTGCAGTGACTTGGGGCAGCCCCTAGAGCTGTACATTGCACCAACAGGGCCTGAGAGGAGGGGGTCAGCTGGGCAGAAATGGGCAGTCTCCATTATCAAGTCTTTCCTGATAAGGAGTGAATGTCCTCAATGATCCACCCTGACTGACCCCCGGCGTGTCTTGGAGCCCATAAGCCAATTGTTCTCAGATGACCCTAACCAGAGAGGCATCTCAGCAGCGCACCCACTACCACAGCCACAAATGGGCATGGGGGCAGAGGGGCTGCAGAGGAGCTCACCTGCAGCAAAACCCCCTACTCTGACTGGTGCAGGTCTCCACTTCTTAGCACCAGCTGCCTCACTCTACTCCTGGTGTGCACTGTGAGATAAACAGATGCAGCCGAAAGTGCCCAGTCCCTCTACATCCAATAGATTTGCCATGTCACGGAGGAAGAGGATGGACAAATGGTCAACAGGTCTCTAGAAGTTACAGTTTCCCAAGCCATAACTCTTTAGTAGGCATTAAAAACTGACTCCTCAAGTGGAGGATATAGTGAATCGGGAAGGGAAGTGGTAGGTTCACATGGCTGCTTTATCAGTGGTGTGATTTGCTGCTTTTACTGTGGTTTATTTTCTTTTACAGTCAGAAGAACATGCAGCACCTGCCACCCTAAGGAAAGCCACCACCTGCAGAGTCATTGCCTCTCCCCATCATTTCGATGACAGCCATAAGCAATTCCCAGGCCAGGCTTGGAGAAGGGAAGTGCTGTGGGAGAAACAGGACAAAGCCAGTTCCTACAGGTCCACGTAGTGTCTGCTCCACTGCAGAACCTCCCTCAAAATAAACCTTGTCTCTCTTTCCTTTCTACAGACTGATAGAACAGCAGAGGGAGGCTTGTGATACTGTTACATTCATTCACAGCAGTGTCCACAACAGAGTCTGCTCACTCGAGCATTGTACAAGAAGGGTCTTGCTCTGCCTGTAATGCTGCAGCTGTACCAAAATAAAGGAGAAACAGCTTGCTTGCTCTTTGCATGGGACAGCGTGGCAGTGTCTGTAGAAGCCTGTGTTCTCTCTCAAATACTAGTATTAACAGCTTATTCAAGCAAGAGTCCTTGGTAGAGACAGCAGAGGACATGAACCCACTAGTTCTGTGCTAGACTGCAGAATTTTGCTGTGTTTGTAGGATTTTTTTAAATTTCTTCATAGAAGTTGTCCTTACTAATGTCACCAGTGTTCCTTGTGATATTGTCACCAGAAAAGAAGAAAAGAATCAGCAAAACTATGTATGCAGTAGGAAAAGGATGGTGGCTTCCACCTGACAACAAAACCAATTCACTAAAGCAAGTGGTCAGAAAAACAGGACTGAAGCAAACAAAACACATTCCTGTGGAGTGGATTAAACAGAACTGCGCCGCAGGTAGAGTTAAGCAATGGAGGTTTCAAGCACAGTTGTCAAAGCTTGAACATCTGCTGCTCCATGTGCCTCAGGGCCCGTGTGCTTCCATCCTCCCAGAATATCTGGACACCGCAGGTTCACTTCAAATTAAGCTTTTTTAAAGTAGCCGTGATTAGTTACTTACTGAAATCTGAAAGCTTATCTTCAATGGATTTTACTTTTCTAAGAGATAGTTGTAATATCAACAAATCCTTGCAAGGATTTTATTTTGATAAAAAAGACTTCATTTTACTGGTGAGGACTCTAACAGAGCAACACAGTATAGTAAGAGTTGGACTCTGGTCCTGAAACAATTTAGGTATTGCTGAACTTTTTCATAGTTAATACTTTATAACCCCTTCACAGCTAGTTAATTCAATTTTTGTTCTAAAAAATAAAACCTGGACATGAATGATTCATTTTTGTGTTCCAGGGATTTAATTTTTTAAAACCACTAGTGAAGACAATTACTTATGGTCCTCTCATATGGTAGAACTATATAATGGACCTGAAATATTACTACAAATTAACACAGTCACAAACGCCTGCATATATTCCTTTTAGCAACAATAGGAGTTCATGACTAAGTTATTTCCTATGATATTTTCTTTTGAGCAGGAGAGCATCATTTCTAAGTATATATTTCTTCAGTCTTCACTGATATAGTAGATCTTTAAATTTCCTAAATCTACGATTGATCTTTGATCCAGATTTGAAAGATTATTAGGTCATTTCCTGTTTCTCATTTCTGAAAATATAGATTCATGAAGTCATACCAAAAAGTTTTGACTTGATATTGACTAGCCTTAGCTTTTCAGAATCACTGAAGTGTTATTACTGAAATATTCAAGTTACTGTAGATTAAAATAGCAATCCTTCTGAGAAGTACAGTTTTTAAAAGTCCATCGGAAATCACAGCTAATTTTGTTATTTGTAGTAATTGTATTTTTATATAAGGAGTAACATGACGGCTTTGCAATTGGTTCTCTGTTGTCAACGATCATGAGTGACCTCGTAGGCTTCCTAATCCTTTTCAAAAGATGGCAGGCTGGTCAGAATAACACAATGAAAATTATTTTGAGACTGAGAGATAAAAATTTACCAATTTTTGTGATGAAGTCACAAAAGTATTACTTTCTTGGAATTTCTGAGAATTTTTTCTTTATGAAAAAACTCTTCCCCCTGCCTCTAGAAATTTTTGCAGTATTAAATTTGACCTTTTTCCCTTCTAGAAAAATCCAGTCAGTAGGAAGGACTAGGACTGGTATTGGCACACTGGGAGTTTCCAACTTCCCTTTTCTATACTACCAGTTCAATACAGGTCAAAGACTCCCAAACAGTCTTTTGATCTCTAAATTACCATTCATTGTAAGTGGTCTGTACTGTCAGTCAAGGGAATGTGCATGTGGAAGCAAACTGAAAAGCAGCTCTCAAGCAGCAACCCCACCTTTGGGAGCAGCTAAGGCCTAATGTGAGGGGGCCGGAGGACAAGGGGTGCAAGAGGAGGGTAAGGCAGTCACATTCCTCCAGAACTTTTGTGGGAATCTACAACAGACCCAACCAGTACTTCTCTGCTTTTTTTAAAATTTAATTTACAGCCAAAGGATTTTCTTTTAAACTCAAGAAAATTATTTGGTGCTTCTAAATAACTACCTACTTTGAAAAAAGAATTCATAGCAACTAATTTTTAATTACTACTTCAGGTTAAAACAAGGTAAAATTAATCCCCTGTGGTTGGAAAAGCACCATAATGCATCCATACTGTAGCTAGAAAATAATTTTTACTGACTAAAATATTGAACACAGATGGAAAAGTTAACTTCTAGGAATGTTTTAATGGCAGGCTTCTGGGGAATGAATTCTGGGACCTTGATTTATAATAATTAAGGTATTTCAACTGCTTGGATTCATTCATTAGCACGTAACTGGCCACAGCAGCAAAAAAAGTGTCCTACTAGCCCAAAATTTAGGTAGGGAAGGCTTGCATGCATGGACAGTGTGAACAAGGCTGATAAATTCAAGAAGAGTGAGGACAAGGTGACACAGGCAGCACAGCAGCCCACAGAAGTGTAAGGACAGGACTGGCCGGGGAGTCCAAAATCTGAAGGGAATAAAAATGGATTTGGAAGAACTCCTTCATCCTGCCATTTGTTTGTGCATAGTTGAAGACTAATAGTCCCATACATTTCAGTCGGCATTATTCAATACAAATTTAGCTGCACTTTGCTCTGTGTTCTACCTATGCACAGTTAAACTTAACTGTAGCAGGCTAAGGTTGGGTTGGAAACATCAAAATCAGTGTTCTCATGATATCAGGGTTTCAAATCCACAGTGGAAGCAGACTATCTGAAATAAATATTCTCCAGTATATCTACAGGCAGCTTGCTGGCTAAAATGCACAAGTAGCAGATCAAATTTGGATTAAACTGCAAAATATGTTGACCAGCTGGAGCAGTACTCATTGCAGACAGCAGCACATCACTTTGCTTGAGAAAGACATTTAAGAAGAAGCAAAGCTGTACAGTCCAGACCTGCAGAACTCTTCACAAGGAAGGCGCTGCTGAAATGAAAGAGCAGCAACCTGAGCAGAGGGCAACGTGTTGTGAGACAAGCCAAGCTGCAAGTCCTGCATATGCAACATGAAGATCATTAGACTGCTTTTAAGAGGAAAAGATTAATTCTCTGATTTGAATGTGTATGAATGTATATACACAGAGATTGTGTTGTGAAGCAACAAATAAAGTGTAAAATGTTTAAAACCTGTGTTACATGACTAGGAGGCATTGCTGAAGGAATCAAAGTTACTCAGGAGTTTAAATCCCACCCTTTGCAACTCAGACATGGGTTTCAGCATACTGTAATATGGTTAGGAGCCTCCAGGACTGATCCAGATGTTATGCAAGTGAGCAGAAGTCTCCCCGATGACTGGGATTCAAATGGGTTTGGATGAGGCTCCAGGCCTCATAGGCAATACGGTGATCTTAGAAGTCTTTTCCAACCTATGATTCTATGATTCTATGTCCAGACTCCAGAGCAGACATAGGATAACACAACGTATGTGTGTGTGCATGTGTGTGATGGGGAAGCAGCATACACTCAGATCTTGCTGTAAAATTAACAGGAGAAGCAGCTGGTGAACCAAGCCACACAGCTTTAAACTCTTCTAGATATTTAGTCTTGTATAAAATATAAAACTACAAAGAAGGAAGAGCTGTTACCATAGTAGAACCATAAGCATCTGCCACTTGAATATGATTTTTCTCTCAGGCATACTAACACCGCAGCGCTAATTCTAAGTTTAATTATTAGCACAGGGTTTTGCTGTTTTCATCTACCTCTCCCAACAGCAGGCATTGTTCCAGTGAATTGCAATGCAGAGACAAGACACATAAGCTCTACCTGAATATGGACTTTAGCCTAAGAAAGTGTTAGATGATACACAATAGCATCCCTAAGCCATGAAAGAAGAAAAACAAAAAGCAAATTCAGCCCACATCAAAGTTTAAACACCCAAACTTTATTTTCTATCATTTTTTGCAGCTTGTATTTCCACGTTGCCCTCTGGTTCAAGTTAATGGTTTTGTTCCAGCCAGCATTTTGCTAAAAAGATATTAGATGGACCACAAGGAAGTGAAAATCTTGTACTTGTTCATAAATCTGATGATAGTATGGATTAATAGTGCCAACCACATCCTGGAAACTTACTCATTGCCAGTTTCCCTTAAAGTATGAACGACTGAAAAATTACACTCCCAGAGAAGCTAAATATGCCACCTCCAGCTATTGTGTTTACTAACTTTAATTTGTTTTTCTGAACTTCTGCAGAAAAACAGATTTGTCTCAGACAACAGAAAAGAATACACATACTATTAGAAGAAGATTTTTCTTTCTGCTTTTAGAAAGAATGAAAGAGCAGAAATGTAATGCCGGCCAAGGAGTACTTTCTCCTCAAAGGTAAACCATTTTAATTTGTTTATCTTCTAGCAAACACATATTTGGGTAACTTCCTTATCAAAGGCTCTCCATTTCCATATTAAAATTTTTGTTCAAAAAATTCAAGCTTCTACAGCATCTCCAAATTGTGGATGAGTAAGCACCCAAGAAAGTTTTCTGTTTAAAGCTTCTGTCTGATCTGAATAAAAATATATGACAGCTGAAATTCAAAACTGGAGTTGTGATTGCAGAATCCCTCTTTCACCCTTAGCTTCACCCTCCTTTCCTAACAGCACCAAAGTCCCACTGAGGAGAAGATTGTTCTGTATAAGAGATAACAGACAGGATCCTGAAAGTCACTGTGTGGGGCATACAAAACCTAAGCTGTGTGGTAAAGAAAGAGGTCATCTTCACAAAAAAAAGATTTATAGCGTACCTTGTTGACTGTATCATTTAGCTGCACGTAATGTAAAAAAAATTAATCTCACCTTACCTAATGTATAATTTTGCCTCAGATCTTTGCTGAAATAGGTGATTTTGAACTCCATAGGGTGAAGGCTGATTTCATGCCAGTTTATATAGAGTGAACTGAACAGGTTAGGTCTCTCAGAAGTGTTTCAGCCCTAACTTACTTCTTCATGTCCATACCAGGTTTTCTCATGATATATGGTTTCTCCCCAGCAGGTCATGTAAAGCTGAACTAGCGATCCCAGTTCTTAGCTAAAAAGATGAGAGTACACTATAGCCAGCAGCTGCTTATTGCTTCAGAAGGACCAAAGAAAAAGTGGATTGGCAATGTTCCTAGCCCAAGAAACCATCTCCATGAAACCAGGACAAAAAGCCACGGATACAGCCATGTGCAGATCCCCATTTCATGCCACTTCAGTCGTTGGAACTTTTGCATTTCCCATGCCTGTAATCTGACAACTATAATGAACAAATGTATAACAAAAAGAGTACAAAGCTATTGTGTGTCTTAGCATTTAGCCAATGCACTTTAGAAGGAATGCTCTTCACCAGACCATAATGAGTTTAAATTCATGTACTCTATTTGCTTCCCTTATTCTTCTTAGTTTGTGCTACTATCAGGAGATCAAATTAAATGGCAATTTCAAATAGTATTTTGAAAATGCCTTTGTGATTAGCAGCTATTTGCCAATGTGTTTGAACAGTTTGTGGTTTGGGCTGTTTGTGTACCGTTTGCTTCAACTACTCATTTTTCAAACATCTGCTAGGTCCCACACTATTGTTTTTCCTCTCCAAAAAGTATAGTTGCAATTCTAAAACCAGGGACTAGTGAATAATGGAATTGCACTGAAAATTTTCAAATGAATAAACATGAGAACTGAAATCTGTGAAGTTTTCAAAATTCACAAAGTTTTGTCTGAATACAGCGGGGTAAATATTAATAGTTCAGCTTCTTCTTTTATGCTACTTTAGTTCATGAATCTTCATGAACCAGTTTGTTCCTGTCAGAGCAGCTCTATCAAATGAAAGAGACAAACATTTGGGCAGGAATTATGTCTGTTAATAAGACAAAGGAGTGAAGTTTTGCCATCTCAAATTTTTAAACACTTTGACAGCCCACAGATAGAGGCCACCTAAAGTAAAGTATATACAAGTTGCAGTTGTTTTGGTGAAATCATACTAGGATGAATCGCATGATTTTGCTATTTACTAAGGAACAGAATCCCAGATGTTAGAGAATTAGTAGTCAATATTAATCTAATAGCCTCAAAAAGGGTTATTGGATGCACACTCTGAGACTATTAGATATTCTTCCTCATTATTTCATAAATATTTAATAATGTGGTCTTAGGGAGAAATCCTTCTGTATACAGGATAACGGACAAAGGGTAATACATTTTACAGCAGAATATGTAGTTTCCTCTTTTATTGCTTCCTACCTTCCCAAATTCATACATTTTCAGAGAAAGAAATAAAAGTTAAAATACAATTTCCAAAATCAGTCAGCAGGCAACACCTTACTTAGGAAATAGTATAGTATCCTCCCACTTGTAAAGAACTTTTGTTTAGTTATCATTTACTGTATTCAGCATCACCATTATTAGTGCTTGATTCCACTATACAGAGTCTTGAACCAGGTATCATTTTAACGAGGAAGAGGTCACTTACTTAAGAGCATAACTATATGAAAAAAACATAATTTTCAGTGGTTCAGTGGTCACTCTTCTACTGCTAGTCTAAATTAAGTGCTTCTTAATGCTAATAACTAACAACAGTAAGGTACGCACAAAATGGAGCACAATCCAACATATACCTAAATTAATAGCTGCCTTTGTAGACATTGTGATACTAAAATTAAAATATAAACTAGGCTTTTACATTAAAGAGCTCAAGTGTTCTCGCCAAGGCACAACACTTTGTTCCTTGAATGTTGCTTATCTTGTTACAAGAAGTTAAAAGTATCTGTAATTCCCCGTGTTTGATACTACAATCAAACAAAGTAACAAACTTGACCCTGAAAATTTCTCTGTATGAGGACGTGGCTGAGAAGTTTTGCAGCTGTGCCATATGTGTACTTTGACGTTAAATTTTGTCAAGTGCTCAAAAGCAATTTATCTCCTGCTTGAATCTGTTTGAAAGCAGTGAATTTACAGTGGTATTAATAGCCTCTTTAGGAACTATACAGATTGATCTACAAAGATTTCTAGAAATTTTTGTAGAGTTTCAAACAGAAATAAAAAACTAATCCTGTCAGCCGGTCAACATAACTCTTCATGATGAGCGGAGACTGGACAGTGCCTGGGAGCTGCACGATGGCTAATGAGATGCATGAGAATTACTAGCAGAGCTTCCAAAACTGGAGAGCAATTTATGTTACTCTGGTTTTGCTGCTGCTGAGTCAGTTTTGCCCAAAATATATGTAAAAGACACATTTCTATATTGGCTATTAAAGCATGAGATATTGCTGAGATGAATAGGAGTATTAATTAAAAAAAATCCCACCTTATGCTTGTAGGAGGAAAGCCAGGTGACAGTCGATGCCTACAAGGATAAAAGATAAACTCTAGCAATGAGAGGAGCTGGTGTTGACCTCCATTTCCCAGAGGCTACCCCAGTAAAAGCCCATGCACGGATGGGCAAACAAAAGTAGGGGTGGGGCAGACTTCAGAGGAGTTTCATACCCTCCCCACAAAATGCTTTTTGCCTTCCTGACGCCATGGAAACACAGCAGCCAGTAGTACCAAAGGGGAAAAGAGTAGTACCCAAAAGGAAGAGAATTCTGGAGGAATCATGACTGTGTTATCAGACAGAAATATGATCAGTCCAGGGATGGTGAGGTGAAAACATAAATGTCACCCTGGCAACCTGAGATAAACTCATGAAAAATGTGATGTGTTCTCTATGAGGGAGAAAATGACAACCAGATTAATATTGAATTGAGATGTTTTTATTTGGGTTCTCAGTGCAGGTAAACAATTTGCCAAGTGATGTGAATACATAAAAAATATCTTCCTTCTCTTTCTCATGTGGTCTACACATTCTAGCCATCACTGACATATCAATGCATTAAACAGGTCAGAGAAATAAGCATGGGAACAGAAGGATTAAATTTTATTCTGGTATCTGAAAAAGAGTACTGCAGTAGGGTTGTTGAATATTTTGTCCTTCTTTAATTTAGTTTCCTAATTGGATTTTGTAACTGGTAGAAGAGGGAGGAAGACAAAATATTTATGATTAATATTTGACAGAAACTTTCGGAACTGTTTCTCCAATTCAAGTTTTGCATTTTCTTTCATTCCTTTAAGTTTTGATTGTTGGTCTTCATTCTTGACTTTTAATTTGCCTCACAAAGATTTGGTAGCTTGCCGAGAAAATCACTTTTTCCTTTTGTGCACTCATTGTTAGACTCACACACTAGATTTTATTTCAGTCTGAACAACAACCCAGATGAATATATAATTTCAGTGCCACAGTAGCTGAGACAGAGGCAAAGTTTCTTACCCCATTGAGATGTGGCACACCAGCTTCCTGAAAAATGCTGGTTTTACACAATATCCTGGTGATAAGCGGGAGAGGAACTCAGTCGTGCCAAAGCCCACACACAAGTTGTCAATCTATGAATTCAAAATACAGATTGATCATTGGCAGCAGGGACTATGAAATGTAAGTTACAGAAATCTCCTAAGCTTTAGGCACAGGTTTTCTTTACTTATTTTCTTTCTTGACCTTTGGCTCTATTTCAGTATCACCCTCTAGCACTCATTCTGCATTCACATTTAGGTGTGTTGGGAGTACAAAGTTTTTGTAAAGTCCTTATGCATTTGTGTTAACATTTTATTATTTCAAATTCTCTGCTAGTTGTATAGACAGTCTCTTGTATAGCTTAGCTGAAGTAGGTTTTCATTTAAATAGAGCAAGAAGAAATACTTGGATGGAGTAAAAAGAAGTGGCTAAACAAGGTACTGCACTACAGCAAAGCAAATATCGATTAGTCTGTATTGAAGTATTCTTAAAGTAATCAAATAGTCAGATTTTAAAGCCACCAAAGAATCAATGTTGATTGTTTATTCTGATTCCCTGAGACAGGTCATGAATTTTTGTCCAGCATTTCCAAACCTACCCAAGAACTGCAAAACCAGCTTCAAACTGGTCTGTTAGTGAGCAATCTGACACTGATATTTAAGGAAAGCTGGGAAACTATGTAAACCGTAGCACAAGGCCTTAGGTTAGAAAAAGCTCACATCTACTGTTTTTCACTTAAATACATATTTGAAGCTAAAATATACACTATAGACTCCCGTTCAGGAAAATATCTCTGTTCAGAATGGCATCTGAGCCTCTGCATAGACTCATAGAGTGATGATTTATGCTTAGTCCTTGTCTTAAAGGTATCTATTTCATCTTGTTTATGTAGGATTTCTGTTAGGATGTCCTTACATCCTCATCAGACTCGACAAATCACAAATTTTCAATCCATAAGTAGTACTCTGCACCCAAAGGAAAGCATCTGCATCTGTCTTTCCTTGGGAATACTATTTGAAGTTGTGATGTGTAACATTTAGTCTAGGCAATAGCTTTCTCAAAGACACTAACTGATTGCCACTGACAGGGAAAAGCCATGCTTCAAATGGGTAAAGGTATAATAACAGCAGTTGATCGAAATACTGTTGGGTTTTCTATAACGTCTAACTTGCAGAAATTTAAACAGAC
>Ga0181612_152514_pt1 | contig 36469 bp, 14 predicted proteins | sample HoacroProtozoa21_FD_119630 | JGI IMG/M metagenome (GOLD analysis project Ga0181612, IMG submission 119630) | Hoatzin crop microbial communities from Cojedes, Venezuel. Combined Assembly of Gp0051906, Gp0051904, Gp0051908
GCCCCCCCCCCCCCCCCCCCCCAAGTTTTCTCTGGTTTTGTATATTTAACTGTGTGTACTTCTGGCAAGTTCATCTGGATTTACCTGGACAACAGTGAAGATAAGAGGTTGTAACACAATTTCTTTTTCTTTTTCTTTTTTTTCTTCTTTTTTTTTTTGAGAAAAGATAATGTGTTGTTAGGGTATAAACACTGTTACAACATTTTTTGTTGTATAACTGCAATGACTCACACTTTAAAATATAGGCAGTGTGTGGAGTTGGAATATTTTGTGAATTAATTTCAAATGCAATGCAAGAGATCCTATGTGCTTTTAAAACCTACTATTGGTCCTTTTTCCTCAATAAAGGAACAAAGAATTTGTACCCCACATATACGCTCTTCAAAAATTCATGCAGGTTCAACAAAGAACAGCTTCGCTATGAGAGGCTGTAAGTGCAGAGAGCACAGAGATGGGCTGTTTCATGTGGAAGTTTCTTACTTTTATTAATAATTAGGGACATAAAAATTTAGGGTCATGTGCTAATACCTCATTCTGATTGCTTTAATATTTTTCTGTTGCCTGCAACCAGCTTCTACGAAACAAAACCAAATACTGCCATTCCCACTTCTACATTTTTATCATTCTTATCATTCAGTGATACTAGACTTACTGATTTAAAATTTATCTTTCACTCTCGGTCATTTAAATGTTATAAAGCACTTAAAAATTTAATGAAATGAGAAAGTTTGAAGTATTTTAGTTCTCAATGTACAAAGTGCCTTTCTCAAAAGTCTCTGGCACTCATTGTCCAAATCTGATGCTAGCAAAATTATCGTTGACTTTCAAATGAGGTTTATCTTCCTGAGGACTGTAATATTGAAATCTAAATAATTAAATATTAAGGTTTAAAAAAAGTTGAATTCTAACTTCAGTGGAGTATCCTCTGATGTCTTTATCAGGACCCTGAGGGCAGTAACATGCCTTAATGGTCCTGACCAGCCTCACCTAAGATCCCTAAAGCACACCCCCTCTCATTAGGGGCTTCATTTAATCCCAGACTGGGACCTCATGAAGCGTTGTTTGGGATCACCCATGCTGTCCAAGCATGCAGAGACATGGCTAAGAAAGTCAAAGCCCACCTGGACTTGAATCTGGCAAGAGATGTCAAAGGTGACCGGGACTTCTGTAAGTGCTTGGTGTGCTTGATGGAATGCATTTGATCCACTACACTCCACAGTTTACAAAGATATAAGCTACAGAACAGCCTTCAGAGTTTAAACCACAATGTAGCAATAGTAAAACACAGCAGTTAAAAGCATACAACTTGAAAATTATATCCTCAGATATTTCTATCTAGGCCTAATCATTGAGCTTTGATAGCTATATAATGCATTCTTGTGAAAGCTGTACACTGTACAAGAGGGAGAAGCCTGATGAAATGTTCCTCTGACATCATATATTTTATTCTTGGGTCCCTGACTCCATGAACAGACCTTCAAGGCCCTGAAGCCCTGACCAGCCTTGAGTGGAGCCTCCACTCACACCTGCTACCCATGGGCTCAGGAGCTCCATTTAAGCTTGAGTCTGAGCTCCTAGACCTGGCTTGACCTATGTTGTGGGTGTGCCATCTCCAGTCCTGTTTCTGGCCCTGCCTCCTTGACAAACCTTGGACCTACATTGTAGCTTTTTCTCCTGTAGAGTCCCTGCTGCTCCTGACTGAACTCTCTGGATGGTCCCTGAATCAATCCTCTTATCTGGGGCTGTTTCCAGCCCCTAGCTGTGCCCACATACCTCAGGTGCTGCAGGGCTGTGCCCTGGTCAGCAAGGACACAGTGCTGTAGTCACTTTCAGCTCCTGGTTCTTCGCTTGAGGATCAGCCTTGAACTTGCTGCTCTCTGACATGCGTCTATGGGCAAATAGGTGTTTGAATACAGCACTTTTGGATTTCAGCAAAAGATAGGCAATTAGGCAGTTCTGTGGTCAGGTCATATAACAACCTTACATAAGTGCCTTTTGCACAGAACTGCAAATAACGTGCTATCAAACTGAACATCTTTCAAAAGAAAAAAACCCACTTCTTAATAATTATTGATAATGTGCTTTTCTCTTCCAATCAAACAAGGAAACTATATTCGTCACTTTGTCAATTAGATACTAGCATTTAACTTCCGTTTAGGTCTTTGTCATAACTGAAATGACCTTAGTTAACCATTCTTTCCAATTCTGTCTCAAGCACTTGTTTACAGGTGAATGCATTTCAGTCATATCAGCAACCAAATTTTACGCATTATTTTTGACAAAATGCAATGAAATGATTGACAGTAAGGGAGGCCATCAGTCAGTAAAGGTGGAAGGCAGCATAAATGATGCATCACGCTACTTTCCAACCTATGAGCAAAGTCAGAGAGGGCACTGGAAAATGGAAGCAGTGCTGAATGAAAAATAGGATATTGTGCATTTGTGCAGAGCAATTTCAGCTCATGAATTTATAAAGCTATCAAATTGTTATCTAAATAAGAGAGGAGAATAGTTATGGTGTTCTCTAATTAACTCTTCAGGAGCCACAAACCACAGCCACTTAGACTTCAAGCTATATCTAAATTAGCCCCCAGCGGCAATTACAACTCTGATAGAATGGAGTCCCATGCCAGGAGCATAAATACATTTCATAAAAAACAACAAAAAAGGCATCCAAGTATTACTACCTTTTCTCACAAATAGGTGCATGGCCAGAAACTATTCCTGCAAGCAGACCCTTGTAATACTGCCAAGAAGTGCATTATGTGTGACTACTAATAAAATGTACATCTATGCAGAGCCCACAGGACAGACTCAGAGTTTTGAACAGACATTAATGATCTTTCAAACATGAAGATTTCTCTAAACTCTATACGATTCTCAACATACGTCAACCTGATATACAGGTAAATAGAGCAAGATGAATTTTTATGTTGACTTATCTGCTACATAATTAGGAAGAGATATTAAGGAGAAGCAAAATGAGATATTGAATTTTTTAAAACACTGTCTAGGCTTGAAGTAGAAATGTAGTCACCGTATTTCTTGTGTAATGACAGTGGCATATGCTAACTCTTGATTTGAGTAAATCAGATTTATTATACTATACTGGGAGAATGAGTTATCTCAGATACATAATTAAAATGTTTCCTAATGTGCCTGCATCTAGAAAATGTTTCCTTTGAGAGTATATGGAATTCCCTGCCAGATGAGACCAGACTTAAAAGCTATGATTAGATGAATTTAAGTACAATAACATTTTATTTTGGTAAATGTAAAAACAAATAAAATTATGCATCCTGAAGAAAGCAATTTAAAAATTACTCAGGTTCTCAAGAGTTTTCTTTAAAACATTTTTTCCAAATATAAGAACAAGGAAAAGTAGTATATTTACAAATTACTATACGTGTGCTCTTTGTCAGAACATCAGAAACAGCCTTGTCTCAAAAAGGTGGGTTATGCAGGATTCAATTTTTTTCACAGAAAATAAAATATTTCCTCAAAATCTCTCAGAGGGAATCGAAAATATATTCCTTGAAAAAATCTTGAGCTGTAAGTTAGTGTAGAGGCTTGAAGAGCAATTCCAGGAATTATTCTATATTAGTAAAGACTTAACTCTACTGAGTAGAAATAAAAGATCCATAAGAGAATTTAGTTTTAAATCAAACATTTGACTTGTTAGCAGAACATCTTCTAAGCTATTAATTACTATTTTAGGTATCTCAGATGTAACTGAGTATACAGAAAAGCTAAAATCCAAATCAAACCTCTGCCTAAGAGATGTAGATTATTTCCTGTTTATGTTTCGTTTTAAAAAGTGCAGTTGCAGTGTTAATTTAGTCCTGACAACATTTTGAATCATAAAAGAGCTGTTTAGCACATGGTTTTTCCTTTTGACATTTACAAACAAATGGAAGCGCAAGTTGCATGAAGGCTTGGATTGTTTTAGTGGTCCACCTGAAAATTGTACCTGTTTTTTTTCTTTTCTGTTAGGGTTGTTCCTTAGTCAGACCAATGAGCCTGTAGGATTCGCTATGGCAGTAAAAGCACCAGAGCTGCTGCAACAGAGAGACTGCCTCTCGTGAAAATAACAAGGTTTTAGAATGGGTTCAACTCGTCTTTAAAACTCCATCTTTAAAAAAGGATAATCACTGCAATCATGCAAAAAGCAGTATAAACAACAAAAAGCCACTGGGGCACTGGTAGACAGGACTGAAGAGTTAATACTAGAAGGGAATTGGAGTCATCTGGCACAGAAGAGGAAGATGAAGCAGCTCTTTAAAACAACTGCTAAAAGAGCCACCAAGGAGCAGGCCTATTCTGTCTAAGCCAGCTCAGGCCTGTCTGAGAACAAGTCATGTAGAAATCTGCTGTTTTTGCCTTTTTTTTCTATTAAGCACAGTTACTCTATCTGAAAAAAAATAAGAGGTGAGAATGTACTATCGCTGATTCTTTAGACTGCATAGCTGGTGGTGGAAATTGGGGATGAAATACCTAGATCTAAGCATCCGAGATCTGCCACTGACTTCAGGAAGGGATGACCTTATAGCAGATGATGGCCCCAAACAAGTTTGCTGCTGTGAACTTGAAGACTGGCTTAATATCAAGGTGGTGTTAAGTGAAAATGATGCTGATGTAGCCAAAGCTGCTGCTTGATGAACTGGCGCTGGTGGAGAGGTGCAAGGCTCTGGTTTTGCAGAACATCGTCTAAAACTTAGCAAGGTATAGTAACACCAGAGACAATTTTAGAGTGAGCTTGAACACCTGAGCAAGACTCAAAGACAGCTGCAGAGTGCTAGGAAGTCTCATTATTACTCATGATAGCTGGAGAAGGCAAAGAGGAAAATGTCTTTTGCCAGGGATCCTGGAGTACTCCCAAGGGCACTGGGGTTCTTTGGAGGAGCCAAGCTCAGTGGAAGGCTTCCTCTGTTACTTGACTATAGATCTCCAGAAGCTGAATTTTCACTTTTGCTTTTACTTGAGAGGATTTGAAACAGAGGCAGCTGTAAGACTTTGCAGGCATATGACCCTCTCCAAGAGGCTATGAACCACAGGAATGTGACATGGACAATGAAAGGTGACATTGCTGGTGACATACGATTGAAGTGGGTGTTCAGATAAGGCACTGAAATCCGAACAGTGAGAAAAATCAGCAGTGTCCTCTGACTCAGCAGGCAGCTTGGGCAGTACTGAAATGGAAATGACTGTGATGATTCTTTACAGTACAAGCACTGAGCAGCAGCAGGTAGGGACTATAGCATAACGGCAAAATTTCCTGCCTCTTACAGTAGGACACAAACATATAGGCTACTAGACTATACACTTGGATCCAATTTCAAAAATTTTGTATTATTATATCTAACTGAGGACTGGATCTTGCAGGCTGCTGAAACCAGAGAGAACAGGTGCTATGCCAAAATATCAGCTACCAAAGACTTTTGCTACACTTCTCCAAAGCTACCTGTAAAGATAAGGCACTTTGGTAAATGTTGGCAAAATCCTGCTGTTATCAGCTGTATTCAATTCTTACTCAGAGAAAATTAATTCCATAATAATCTATAGTCTTTATTACTTTTGAAAATAAGTATTCTTCTTCCAACTAACTCCCTAAACATAGTTTATCAGCTTGTTGAAAGCCTTCCCAGTAACATACATAGAAAATGCATAGTACTTGTGAAAGTACTATATAACACCATGTTATAATCATGTAGGAAGCCTGGTTCCTTGCCTGTGGGTATTCAACATCTGAACTGATGCAAACAGACAAGGCAAAAAGAAATGGTGCTCCAGAAAGGCAAACTGGAGCAATTACATTCAAGGTGCATACACTCCAAACAATTCACATAGAAACATAACACAGAGCACGAACTCCATACCAATAAAATTTCATAAATACCAACAAAACACACCTGCAGCAAAGATGATGTGCCCATCTTATTTGTATATGCTGATAAAATCATACTGAATCAGATAGTGATTAGAGTCACTTTGGATACACTGTGGTGAGGATTTGAACCTATGCTTTTAAGTCTTCTTTTGCTTTTCAGGAATGAGTACTTTCAATTATGCATCCATCTGTGCCTTGCTGAACTACGTAAGGAACGTAAAGTCTCAAAATGCTTCTTGCAGACAAAACTGAGCAGCTAGATTGGCAGGGTTTGTGCAAGGGTGGAATTCACCCTTAGGCAATAGGCCATAATAAATAGTTAAAAATCAGCTAAGTTTTGCTTAAGACTTACTTTGAAATGTTACGCAGTTCATAGTTTTTTTGCACTGGACAAGTGGCTATCGGTGAAGTTCATCCTAACTCGTCTTCTGGGGCTTTATTTCTTTAATTTTCCCCACATTTTCATGTACACCTGCTCCTCTTTTTCTTGCATAATAATCCTCTATTGAGGTAGCAATTGGGATGGCTTTAGAGCACCATTCAAATCAGGGCATAATGTATGAACATTATGTATCAAAGTGCTGGAGTCTCAGTTCCCTGACAGCAAAATGAATAGAGTTTAACCGCCACTTTTTGAGTACCACAAAGTTTTCTTCTTTCAAGTTTTAAAGTGCCCTAATACACAATGATGAGGGCACCTCATAAAAGAGTTAAATACAATCCTAAATATGTTATTATAGAAAGAGTGGACAAAGTACCTTCAGTTAAGTAATTTGGACTGGGTAGGAGAAATGCATTTGTGTATAATCTATTAGATAGGAAAAATAACACAGTCAAATATTCCTATATACCAGTGTCAGAAAACCCACCTTACTAGGAATTAAGAATGTGATGTGACTTTAAGGAGTAATATCTACTCAAGGATCAGGACTGACTAAAAAAAAAGGTCTTTGAGGAAGAAAAAAGATTAAAGAAAGAAAAGCAAAACCAGAAAATAGTTACACTTTGTGTTATGGGAAAAAATTAACCAATGAAGAAGAATGGGAATTCCAGAAGTGTACAGTAAAAGGAAAAGTCCATAAAATACCATCTAAGATGGCTTAATCATTGTAGGAGTTGTTCTTTCTTTTCCAGCATGACTTTTTACACGTGAAGGACAAGAAACGCCTTATGTCGTTTTTTGCATCAGACTCTTCCTATAAATCAGTGTTTGGCATTCCCAACAGGTTATCAGATATGCCTTCTAAGATTTTCTACTTCACGACAGATTTCACATCAGAGCCATGGAGAAACATCGTGAGTGATACAAATTTACTGTGATACCCTAGTCATCTTTGCTTCTCTGGGAGATAAACTTGTTTGGGGATAAAGACTAGGACTGGGAAACACGGAATGAGAATAGATGTGCCATTCAGATTCTCCTTTGCTAAGAGAATCTTCCAACTCAATCTTCAGTACCTTTTCTTGGATCTAGGAAAGAAACCATAGCAGGATCAAGGACACATCCTTTTGATTTCTGGGTGTAAGTAGTGTTCACTAATTCCATATAAACTCATTCTATAAAATATAATTGTATTGTATGGAAGACATCACAGCAAGGCTTGATTTACTACTACAAACTCCCTCTGCCATAGACAAGAATATTCTCTGCATTTCCTGTTTGATAAATAGTGCTGTATTCTCAAATTCACATTCTGTTGCTAGTACTATGTCACAGAAACTCAAATTTTCCCCTTAAATTCTTCGTATTTCTGGTGATAACAGGGACTGTCTTTATTTTTGAAGTTTCCCAATGAGTGTTAATTTTTAATTAACTACCTTTTTTTTTTTAAAGAAAAATTCCAGTGGTAGCATTTAGCTTGTCACTGAATAGCAATTCACTTAATGAAGAAAAATAAAAATAACAAGGAGATGTAGAGATCAATGTTTTACTATGCAATATCCATTGATCCTCAACATAGGGGATCACAATCAGGAAAAATATGAATTAATTATACAGCATTCCACATTTTTCTATAAAATTGAAAGTGGTAATCTTGTTTTCCATATTAGGAATAAAAAGATGCAGACAAGTTTTCATTTAAAATACCCTTGCTCTGTGTGCAAGGAATGTACACAAAGGAAATTAAGAAGCACCTATCTTGTAAGGAAAGGCAGTTTTATACAAGTTTTATATTTAAAAGAATAGTGATGTATTTGTACAGGAGCACACTGTAATCCAAAGCTAGTACTTTTAACACCATCAAGGGCTTTTTCAATAGCTCTGCCTTTAGTTAATGCCCATCACCCTCAAAGGTGAGACTTGCTCAAATGGAGCAGCAGAACATATTAGATATGGCAAACACCCATAGGCTCTAATTTTTTACCTAAGCATATTAGAAGGGCAAAATTGCTCCTCATGTATGCCAATAAAAACAACTTAAAAGTAGCTACATTTGGAGTACCTTATAGATGCTTCAAGAACACTTTAAGCATTAAATTAAACTGTTGATGCATCCTGTGCAGAAAAAACAAACTTCAGCCTGCATATCAGTGGCGTAACACCAGTGAAGGGCTAAGCCTGAAATTTTCTGTTAAAATGCAAAGTCCTTCCTAAAGCCAAGACCTTAAAAATTTACATATTTTTAATAGGAAATTTCAAAGCAAAGCTTTTGCTAGAAGTGTCACAGTAAGTCAAAAAGATCAAACCTAATTACATTGTTTCATACGTAGCTATGAATGACTTAGACTGCATTACCTGGGGCATATTGTCATTTGAATGGTGCTAAATTCAGACTTCATTTAGGCATATGTCAATTACTGTATTGTATTGTATTTAAAATATTTCACCCATTTGTGTAAGCTCTGAGTGTGGAAGTGGGCTAATGTTACTCCATTTGCAGTTATTCTGGCTACATCAATAATTATTCACTGACACCACACAGATGCACCAGTTCACCCAAAGTAGTTAAATCTGACACTAGTTGTAGTTGTAAAGGGCAGTTTTGAATTTTTCTCTTCTTTTGAAGTTTATGCCTACGTCTTTTAAAACATTGCTAAAAGTGCAACACTGACTACACTTTTAATATGGCTTCATTTTATTTTCCTAGCTCTCATTAGATCTAAATTATTCTTTCCCACTTTTTTTCTAGTCCTATCAGGGTTTTAATATGAGATAAAACTCTTTTGCCTATCCTGACTCACTGCAGACTACTTAAGAGCCTTCAAAGAACAACAAAAAAACAGTACAACCCACATACACATGCAAACACCAAGGGAACCCCTACCAATGATAACAGCTTTCAGCAACAGTGAGTCAGACTAAGGGGGGAGTATGATGATACCTTGCTGAACTCCAGCAACTCTTTGAAGTCTAAATTCACATGGATATTCAATTTTCTATTTGCATTACTCATTAGTTCTCAGGAAAAAGCCTCTGGTTTTAAATTCTATCTTCCTCCACTTATTGCTCCTTTTTTTGTTTGATCTGAAAAATTTCTGTACATTCACTGCAAACTGGAATTCCTGACAGCTGGAATTATAGTCTTAGTTCTCTAAAAGAAGACATAATCATTCACCATCAAATGCTCACTTGAAAACATAACTATTTAATATCTTATAATTCATATCCAGTACATATATTTTAAAATTAGATTATTTACACAATAATTGAAAAAGATTTTGTGACAGGAAGCTGCAGCACTACCTATAACAAAACCGAATTTTACTCTAGAAGATGAAGTAAAGCAGTTTATCGACCAGACTCAAACAAGCTGAAGGTTCCTGATAGAAAATTTCGATAATAATCAAGGAATCCACTTCTCTCAGATATAATCCAGATAATGGGAAAAAGAATTAGAAGACATGTATGTATCATAAGCAATATTTTTTAATAGTCTGCAGGTTATTAACCTGAGAAAAATCCCCATATTCTTATTCTATTTTCAATAAAATAAAAGGCTGTGTTTTGAAGAAATGCTACCGGTATTTTATACTTGCATGTCCTTTCTGCTAGTAAACTGGAGTTGATAACCACAAAGAAACTCAAGAGAAGTTTGAAAATTTGTACTTCCTAGTATGCCTATACTTGCTAGCTAATCGTACTTCCTAGCTAGTCTTCTTAGCTAAGTATTCTTACAGCAGATTCTCCATCATATCTGAGCAGCTTATCAAATCATCCATCGTACTAGTACACAAACCAGCATCTTCTTATATGCCCATATAACACTCTAGTAGAATGACATGGAAGATACTAGCCCCAATACTAAAATTCCTGAGAAAGTTTTAAGAACTGAAAGGTTAAGCCATAGGTGAAGTGTTATTCTTCAGTAACACCAGGTTGCAAGAAAAAAAATCTGATTGCAAAATAAATTACTTCGTGAAAAAATAGACCATTTTAACACCCTTTACATTTGTTGATTGTTGTTTGTTCCATTTTAGACCTCCTTATACTAAGTGATCCCAAAGATTGTCCCTCAGCAAGGGAGAAAAAAATGTCTGTGACTCTCTTCTGATGTAGTTTTCCCTGAAAACAATACCTACAATTCATTGTTAACAGATTGTTCCCATTAACTAGTGCTATGCAGTAGGAACCAAGGTTGAGTTTTTGCAAAGTATGTTTCTTGATTGGTGGAAGCTTGACAAAACTTTATTCTTTTTCTCATTTTCTTCCTCTGGATCTTCCTATACTATGACAGAAAAAGAAGTTAATAGATATAGGAAGGTATAGAATAGAAGGCTTATGTTCTTTTCAATCTGTTTTACAATGAAGATACAATATGTGCATGATGCTGAAATCTTCCCTTGTGGAATAATGAAAGAGTGTCTGTTTATATCTGCATTAACTTCTCTGCTAAATCAACGGGGAAAACATTCGTATATATAACTAGAAGAAGGATTAAATACTATGTCATACTTTTAACTTCAATTACTTAAAAACACCTTAAGAAAGTCAGCTTAACACAAAATAACACCCCAAATAATTAAGTTCTCCCAAGGAAAACATATCTTTTTTAAATTTCCAGGAAACTATGCTGATTTGCAATACACTTTTAGTCCAGTACACTGAGTGCTTTCCTCTAACACATCAGAAATGTCTTCCTGCCAGTACTACCTGCTGTGACACTGAGGAAGATATTTTATGTATGTGGTACAAATCTAAGGTAAGAGTCAGGACTCCCTTTCCAAAGTGGTCAGATAATGAGCATCAAAGATGGAGAAACAGTAAAAATAGGTCGGGGAAGGGGGATTCTCATTTACATAGTTTTTTTTTATCTGCTATATATGATAAAAAATAAATCCATTGTGGTTTTACAACAATGGATACAAGTTCATGCCTGAAACAGTATCTTTGAATACTCAGACATCTGGTTTCTACCTTCTAGATAAAGCTTTTTAAGAAACAAGAAGTCTTCTAATCCCTAGTATCCTTTTCCCCTGTGTTTTCCTTCTCATCACAACAGTTATGCATCCAGTCCCAAACTTCCTGTCTTTCTTTCCCCAGAAAGTGAGCTATAGAAGTGTTGACATTCTAGGGTCCTCCACTTTTCTACATGTTATTTAGAAGAACAAACATGATCTGTATATGGTATTATCAATGTGCTAATCATCCAAGAAAGCAGGCAAATTCCATGTTCTGTTTTCTGGAATTTTAAGAAACCAGTCAGTCTCATTAGCGCATGACTAAAGAATTTGTTTTCCTTCTTGGCTGAAGCCTTCTTTCCCCAGCACACTGAATAATCTAGTTTGTTTATTCCCTAGAAAGGATCAGCCTTCAAGCTAAACAGTTCAGATCCTGTGACATTATTGGAAAGCAAAGCATTGGGCAATAAAACAGCATCATAAGTCCTACCTACATATTTTTTTAACAAATAGGATTTACAAGGCAAATAAATGTTCTCTGGCAACAGTTGCAGAGTTATTTTCGAATGTCAGGCACATGATGAGTGAAATCTATACCGTCTGTGACTTGCTCTGAAGAACATTTTTCGTCAAAATATATGCTGCTACTGGATTTATAGCCAAACAAGCCAACAAAATATTACAGGCTCTTCCACACCCATAACATTAACTTTCACAGTATATACAATAAATGCATTATACTATGCCACACACTGTGTGGGCAGTGCTATATTTATATTTCAGTTACTACCATAAATACAAAAAAGCTCAACATTGGTTTACTATGAATTGTATATAAAAAGCACTTCCTCAGTGAATGTTCTATCTGAATTCTCAGTATCTATTATGGCCTAACAAAAATGTTTCCCTTTGCTGTTTATATATCTTACCTTATCATACATATGTTCCATTGTATAATTTGAGGGCTTGTTTACTCTAAACTGTACGTTGGCCTGATTTATGTCCCTGATGGAAGCCATAATAATGATCTTTTTCATTACTTTTAAGTAACTTGTTGGTGTTAGTGGGTTTCTTGACATTTTTAATTTGTGTGTGTTTTCCTGAACATTAGTTGCTCCAGTATTTTTGATATTTCTGTGGGTTTTAACAGACCTTGGTACTGTAAAGCCTAAAATACCCCCTATGAAAGTTTCTGTAGTAGTATTTCAATATCCAGATGAATCAATGGCTGGAGGTGCTCCCTGTCTTCAAAGAGCTTGCCAAGAAATAGCCACTGAAGAAACCCCCAGAGAAATGAAAGTATAGACAAAAAATTGTCTCAAGCTACAGAATATCAGGAAAGAGAAAAGGGAAAGACCACCAGTTCTCAATAAGACCAAAAGCAATCTCAGTGCATGGCACAAAGAGAAAAATCTGCTATTCCATGCATTTATGCACTTTGGTGAGTCGAGTTCCCACTGGAAGCTTGGGCAAAGCAAAATTCAAATGACTGTATAAGGTTAGAAATGCCAACAACCCTCTGAATGGATATGAAGGCAGGGTGTACAGGTGTCATTCTTACTGTTTTACTGTGTTGTCCTGAAGAAAATACATTTGGATTTAGCAAAACTCTAACAGTCTGAAGCAGAGTTGATTCTTAAGGAGAGCTTTCGTGATGAGTAATGGGCAGGTATAAATATCAACTACTCAGAGTCCCTTCCTCTGTCCTGCTGCCATGCAATGACTGTTCTGCCATCTCATGCCCTTTTGAAGCAGAGGAAAGTCAAATTCTAAGATAAGAAAATCTTTTACAATAAACATGGCTGTGAAGGCACTCGTAGCCCGCCACGGTCCACAGACAGGCTCCCCCAGCCAACAGCAGCCTGAAATCTTCCCACACTCCCAGACATTAGTACAGGATCCCATCTTTTACTCTTCATCTGAATGTGCAGGCCAGCCCTCCACCAGCACCATTAACAAGACAAGTTCACTCATTGTTTATTTCTGTTCTACGACTCCCACCATGACTAATGATGTCATAATTGGATGATGGACCTCACTGTCACAATAAGAGTATGACAGCCCTTTCATCATCCTGTTGACTTGATAATTTGTTGCAGAAACTGATTAAAGGAGAAATTTTCATTTCTAGAGTCAGATAAATCCCAAAGTTGACTCCATAATTTAAAGAGATATGTAACATGCAATAGAGTGATCTGGAGAAAAATGTTTAATAATATTTCTTTACAGGTAACTAGTTCTTGATATTAACACATTCTTTTATTCTGGAGTAACCTAACAGCATAACTGTGTCACTTCTGTCTGCAAATCTAGTTTTACACAAGAATCTAGACACGATTTCCTAAAAAGCTTGGTACCTTTCATGAGTATTTGTAAAGCATCTTAATTTCTCATAGAAATGCATTTCTTAAGCTGTTCTCTATTTCCCATGCCTGCTTTGCTTTTGATGGTCATTTCAAGCACCTGTGATGGTTCTACTATTTAAAATCAGGAGCTTCACATAAGCAGTTTATCCTAACATATAAATGACAAAAAGTCTTTTCTTTTAATCTTCTCCCTATTAATGAACTTCTTTTGGAGCTGGTCATAAGCATGTCAGCACCAGTATATAAGACCCTTCATTTCCTTATCTTCTCTAAGAGGACATCTTATTTTTGACTTATAAAAGCAGACTTCCAAGGATGTGAAAGAATTAAGCATAAGAAGCTTTGGTATAAAATGAAAACACAAACTTGTTCTGTATATGCATCATGTTTTCACTTTTCCGTTCACCAACACCATTTCTGATCAGAACCACCTCGCATCAAATGGCTATCTTTCTATTTGTCCAGTTAATTTTGGTTCACTGCCACTTAGCTGCTCTTCTTTTGGTGGTGATTGTTAAATCTTAGCTTTTGTTTCCGTTATCCTTCATATTGAGTCTCTTCCTATACCACTCAGCCTTTCTTGCCTTAAATTTGTTTTCCTCTAGCTCTACCCGCTTTACGTCTAGCATTCTGCCTTCCCATAAGTCTCTGAAGAGGCCATGTGTCATTGCTGCTTCCCATCTAGTAAGAATGACAAAATAGATGGGCAATTGCAATAAGCATAACATCTGATTCTAATGGTTTGTTTCTTTTTAATTCTGTATTTAAAATAAATTCATTTGCTTATATTTCTTCCAGTCCTTTAATTAATTTTCTGAAATGGCAAAAACAAGAAATGGAAACAAGGATTTGAGCTCAGCGGATGAGAACAGAGTTGACTAGATGCACCTCTGACACTAGGGAATTCACATACAGACAGATTTCACTATAATTAAGTGGACTCAGCTTAATGTTTTCTCATTATAAATTACTTAGAGTTATTAAAATAATTCTAATCAAAATTACTGGGAAATCACTAAACACACTTCCAAATGACTACCTTTGACACAGCAATACTAGCCATTATTGTTCTTGATTCAAATCATAAGCCTTCAAGCTGTAGTTAACTGTTGCTTAGTTTCCTAATCAGTTAGTTTGCCAGTTGGTATCCTGTTTTAATTTCTGCTTTCTGCACTCATTAGTAGTCCATCTTGAACTCTTAGCCTCTTAGCTAGGGTTCTAAACCTGATATCTCTCATATCTCTTGAGTGTCCAGCATCAACAATGAATAATAGACCTACTCAGATGTGACAGTTCAGATACAGCCTAAGGTCCAGAACATGCCTCTTCATATATCGGTGTGAAGTCTGAAAAGAGAAATGCAGTCAGACAGAAGTCAGAAGTGACTTCCAGCAGGAGAAGAAAGAAACCAGCATGTATGAGTGGACATTCTTTCACTCATCAGACTTTCTATATCTCTAACCCAGATTTCTGTCATGTGCTAATGGCTAATTGTTCAAACCCCTTCTATGGAGATCTGTGGAGTTTTACTCCTTATTTTCTTTCCTTTCCCTTTCTTAGCTGATCTCTTTATCACTAACTCTTAACTCCAAACCATGTAACTCATACTTCTTCCATGAGTTCCCCTTCATTGTGATATCTGTGTCTTATTTACTTTGAGGCAAAGCTTTTTTGGTCCAGAATCTGAATCTTCTACTTCTATATTTTTATGCCCAGCAGAATGTGACCTGATTTTTATTAGTCTTTACTAGAATGAAAAACAATTACTACTTAGTTGGGATTCAGTGAAGTCACTTTTGCATTACATATCCAGCAGACATTAACGTGAAAATGAAAGTTGCAAACCAACAATTTTACAGAGCATTATGTTGCATAAAAGATACTTTCTGTAAAAAAGGTTCTCAGTGAAGAATCAGACGCTTTTTTCATTCTACTGGTCTATCATGATTTCAGATATTTGTTCTTATGTTTTTTGCATGAACATCTTCTGAAAGAATGGACTGTAACTCCAAAGATAACTATATAATGGAAAATTTGAGCAATAGTTCAATGATTTTATAAACTATATAGTCATGTAAGACTCACTGTTCCCTCAAGTTCTACCATATACATCTACATAAATTTCAGAAATATTGCTGGTAGCTGCTTAAAACTGGTATTGTCATTAAAGCCAAACTTTAAGAAAGCTCTATTTCTTGCACTACAGAAAACCTTACCCATATGAATTTTCTGCTTCTTGCACAAATGTTTTTCAGATTGCAGGTTAATAACATTAAGAAAGCAAACAATAACATCATTGTATGCATTCTGTAGGGATCCTTGATTTCCATTGTTTCTTTTCTTCTTGTTCATACTAACAGAAGGTAAGAGTAGTGAACTCCTTTTGTACTCTTGCAAACAACCTTTACAAACTCATTTGTCAACACCACAACTACAAATGCTCAAAGACAGTAAAGAAAAATATCATAGATTTGGCAAATGTTCAAAATCATTTTTTTGGTAACATGTTAATTACTTTTTGTTCCTCATCTCTTACCCTCTTGATGGTACCATAAAAACCAATCACTTAATATTACACTACATTTTGTGAATTAAACCAATACCTTTATGTAAGCTAGCCTGTAAATCTTTTAGCATCCTAGTAGTGCTTCTGTATCCTGACTACTGTTCATATTAATTTTCCTTGAGCATTGGTAATCAGAGCTATGACTAAGACTAGGCATCTTTAAAGTAAGTATAATGATCTGCGTGACTATGGATAAGGCTGCTTACAGAACAAGGTTTTGAAAAATTTGATCTTGCATTACAATCAAATAGAATGAACAAAGCTGTGATTGGGCCACCTTGACTTTGCAGCACAGAAGGGTGAAAATATCCAGTGTACACTTCTGAGGGACATGGATGTAGTTAGCCAAAATACTCCCATCTAAAGCATGGAAGGCATAAGCGAATAATCATTTAAAAATGTTATGTACAGTGAAAGTGTATGCTTCAAAAATGACTGAGGCATATAAAAGACATACTTCAAAATTCTTATTTCCTATAGGCAAGTACTGAGACTAAGAAGATTTAAGTTTTGAATCATCATTATTAAGGAAAATGGAATCCTTACTTTCAAAGGTATCTCATCTACCCCTGAAGCCTGTAGACTGCTTCCTTTACTTCTGATTTTTTATGCTTGTGCATGAATGCATATAGTTCACTCTGAAACATCAGAGTAGTACTTCTGCCTAATATAAATTTTTTCAGGACTTAATAAATACTATAATGGATTAAAGTTTTTCTCATGATCTAACTGACATTGAAAAAAATTTGATGTTTCAATTATCTCAGTTCAAATTAATATTTTACCAGGCTTCTAATTTCCAAGACTACATCTAAATGAAGTTACACTTCCACAACTGAAGAACGAACAACATTTAAAATCTACCAGCTTTATGCAATAAGAAAACTAGAAAAAAATGTCACTTGAATAAGCAAATTAATTTTCTTTTTCAAATCATCAACTCAGTTACATTTTTCTTTATTCCAACAGCTGTGTAGCAAGACCCATACATTTTCATTCAGCAAGTTTATCGTTTTCTCTCAACAGTTCCTAATGATTTGTCTGCTAGTTTCCTATTAATCCGTATACAAAAGCATCAGACAGAACATATTGCTTCATCTATATCTACATAATACTTCCTCAAACTCAAGGGTAATAAAGAATACCTTTAAAATAATTAATGCTATAGAATACCTATATGGATTTTTTTCCATTCTTTTCATGGCCTGTATTATACAATCACTTTCTAAAGCAACTGATGCATAGCTGGAAGCAAAGTTTTATTTCACAGTCACTGATCTAAATTTTGATTTCTCATTCAGATGAACTCTTTTCCTGAACTGCTGCTATTACCAAAATTAAGCTTACATAATAGTAACAAAATTCAGTTTTGATAACTCTTTTCTTTCCAAATACAGTCCTGCTTGCTTTTGAAGGATGCTTAATCCCCTCTGTCATGGGCATTCCACTAATTGCCCTTAGCTTACTTATGAAAGATATAGTACAGAAAAAAATGGCAATGTGTGCAAAGGCCCCTCTCTGAAGGAAAGGCTATTATCCAAGATTTTTCCCTGTGCCTGCCCTCTAGGAAGTATCTATGACTCTAATTAGCCTTTTCTGATGTTTATTCGTAATCTAGGCTTCAAAACTCATAGTGTATACATGTGGTGGAGTGCATTACCCTGGCAATACCTGCCACAAGGATTAGAGAGTAACTGATTGTGGCAATCCAGAGGTTATACTGACTTCGCTTTTACTGACTAGATACTGAGTGCAGGTACAGTTTGTTATAGAATGGACAGAATTTTTTCTTTGCTTTGAAATGGCCTTATATTTCATTTTAGAAGAGCAATCTAAGAGACCATCTGCATTTTACATCACCTTTTTCCAAGACTATGAAACACTACATGAAAAGGAGCAAAAATAGAAGGAAAGAATCTCCGCATAGGTGCTTACTTTGTTAAAGAGTTAACAGTCTGCTGGAAGGAGCAGTCCTGCAATTGTGACTTGCAAACATTTTGGCATTTTTTATTTGTGCCTGGTGAAATGAAAAAAATATATATTTCTAGTTACACTGTTAGCTCTGTCATAGAAATTTTCTGGTTTAAATCTTCGTTAAATTACATAACTTGTCTTGGTCCTTTTGTTTTAAAATTGCAGGGGGACTGTCGAGAAATCAAGTTCATCTGATATGGATGTATTAACAAAGGCCAAAAAATCTTTTCTCTACTTATATGCATGAGTAAATTATCTATATATATCAATACCATGGCATCTACATTCACGAACTGTGAATAAAACTGTTCCCTACATCTTTAAAGTTAACTAAGCTATTAAACTCATCGCAAAGACATCAAGATTTAGAATGACTAGAGAAAACAAGTTTCTGAAAGAATGCATTTTTTTTAACTACCTCTATCTTTTAGATCAAAATTTAACGAAAATATATCTAGAAATTAAGATCTTTGACAAACAAAACAAACAAGCCTCTTCTTTCTCATACCTGAGGTTATAATCCAGAATAGCATGTGAGTTATTGGCGAAATCTTCTCCTGCTTATGCCATAGCTACATGTAGATTTTAACGAGAAACTTTCATATTTTGGTTTCTTGTGTGCATTAACAAAATCAGATATTTTGATTTTGCTGAAGATAAAATGGATCCAGCTATAGCATCTTGTTCAAATAATAATACATTAGATATCTAATTCTTATCACTTTGATTATGGTTTACACCACTGTTATTCAATTACTATCACATCTCAGCTAGCAACTAAGTAGTGAAAGCATAAAAAAATAGTTAATTTTTTTTACTTCTATTTCTGATGAACAGTTTCTGTGAACTAACAAATTACATTTAACTGCTTATTTATGGATTTTTCTTCCCTGTTCTCCAGACTACAAACAGAATACCTGACAGGCATTAGAAAATATATCCACTGACAAAAAATGTACAAAACTGTGCTCATTTAAGGGGGAAGTATAGACTTTTTTATAATTAAGCAAGATGCCTTCATTTATACAAGATCTTAGGAACAGAGTTCACAGTGAACCTAGGTCTCTTGAAATGCAGTTCAATACATAAAGCATTAGACTTCTTGCCCTAGACATATTTCTTTTAATTTGAAGGTAAAAAGTTTTTTGTTCTTGCTACAAGCTATTTCTGACCACCAAAAAAATCTCTGCATTGTTACTAGAACAGTCCCTGATAAGATTCCACCAGTACAAACGATGAAAATTTGGCCATATTTTGGAGTGTTTATGCCACAGACATTTGTCTGAGAAAATGATTTTATATTTTGTCTGATCCATCATACACGAGCATACGTGCTTGAGGTATAGTAAATGTGATAATAAGCTATGAATGCAGGGCAAACATTCTACAAAGTAGACACCAAATACAGTAGGTCAGAGTTAGATTATCCAAAGATGTGAAATTAAATATTATGAATCAGTATTCACAATGGCTTCAACTTGCTTTAAAAAAGAATTTTGGCATCTCATGAGATTGCCTCCATACTTATGATCTTCTTTTATTTGTTTGTTAAATCCAGATGTCTTACTTTAAATTTGACCTGGAACATCAGATAGATCCCCTTTTTTTTTTCCTCCTTCCACAATTGCCTTGGAGGAGGCATAATTATTTCCTTGAATTTAGGGAAAAGCTGAGGTGGTACTAATGCAGTCCATAAGAATTATGTTTGCTTTGTTTTCCTCTTTTGCAAGTTAGATTGTGAGCTGATATTAGCATGAGTGCACCATACCGGCTTATTGAAATATTTTACAATGAATAATGCTCATTAAGAAGAAGCTTGCTTTTTAACTTTTTATTAATATTTTTTTTGCTGCAGCAATACCATTTTTTGTCCAATGAAAATCTTAGGATTATCACAGGGAATAACGGGTCTAAGTATCTCCAACAGAGTTCAAGGAAAGTCATGTAAAGATACATGTTATGCAATGCTGAGCAGTTAGAGCCTGAATACAACCAACTTTAACCACTGAAATTTACTCAGTTATTGAAAATCAGACAGGAAGTAAGACAAATTAGAAAAGATCATCTTGCACTGTGTACTTGAAATTTGGTGTTAGTTGATTTGGAATTTATTTGTTTTTCAGATCTTTCAAACAGGTAAGAAAAGCATTTATATTTCAGAGTAAAGATTACTACACGTATGAGTTCCTTACGATAGCTATGAAAGATTATCAGCATGGAACAGCATAACAAATTCCAGAAATTATCCCACATGATATGTTTGTGAACATGTGCATGTATCAAAGTATTTTCATAAATATTTTTTGCATATGTTAAACAATTACTTCAAGTAATATGTTTTAGCATCACATTTTAAAATAATTCACAACTGGCATTTAATTTGAGTGAAGTATCAGTTTGGCACTCTGTCACAATGATATCCCTTGAATTGATTAATTAAGGCCAGGAGGGCTGAAAATATAAAATAAACTTTAATCTGAGATAAATTATTTTTGTTGGCAGTTCAATATTTCCAGAAGCTGAGGCTAACAAAGTAAGTCCAGCACCAGAACAGTGGAACAGTCCTGTAAAACACTGCTAGAAGCAAAACGGAAACTCATGCAATCCGTATTTTCTTATATTTATATTTTATTTGAATTTCTACAAAATTTATATAAAAGTCTAGCATAAGATTCCAAAAATCATGGTTCTGTTAATGAAGAGATAAGTAGAGAACATTTTTCCCAGTTTAGATACACTGGGGAGAAAAAAAAATATTATAGACAATTATTTATCTTATGTTGATTAACTCTTACTTTCTCATCTACAAGGGGAAAACATGCTTTTTTCAAATGGCCTGACAAACAGAAAGTTGGAAACTACTTTGAAATATGTGGATTCTTAAATATGATGGCTTCTAGAAAATACCCCTCCTGAAAACCCCTTTTTCATGTGAATCTATTTCCTGTCTGAAAGTGCAACTTCTGTGAATATCTGTAGCTGTGTAATACAGGGTAAAAAGTGCAGAGAATGGATTCAGAAAACTTAGTGATCCAGGCTATAAGCTGGACTATACCAACATAAAGTGTTTGCTCTTTGGATGTAATGAATATGAAGCCATTTCCACCACCACCCAATCTTCTGAACCTCATTGAGAAGCTACATTATATATATTGAGAAAAAATGAATAGTTAAGACACCCTGAGGTGGATGAAGTCTAACTTTGGATAACTATTTTCCACTTCCACAAAATAAATCCCGATCAACAGAAAACCCACCCCACCCCCCTCCAAAACCAACCCCCCCCAAACCCCGTTGTAACAATCTTTTTCTTGTAGGGACGCACAAGTCCTTGAGATTCAAGCACAAAACGGTGCTAAAAACAGTAAAAAAAAGGTTTCATTAAAATAATTCTTTAAACCTTGATATCAAAAAGATTAATATAACTTGCTTCCTTTGGAGACTACAGGACAAAATGCTGCCACACTAAAGTCCTTTCCTGGCTGCCCTTGAAGCCACTAGCTTGCATACTAATACTCAATACAGTGATGACACCCAGCCTGTTTTGCGTAATTTACAAAATCAAGATCAGCATTCAGTGTACTAATTTAAAGACATCGCCAACATTCTGCACTCCATTTTCACTCGCAACTAATTTTTTTAACCATCTATTCCCCCAGACTATGGGAATATCTATGGGAAAACCTATGGATGCTGAAGTGGCTTCACAATACGGCATTATTTTACAAACCACCCTGAAAAGGAATTTGTTAATAACTCTGAGCCTATGCCATACCTCAGAAATGTAGACAACTTCATCATCTTGACTGAAAGCATGGAGTTCTTTTCAAATTGTCCCAGGAATTTGGTAATCATCACCTTTTCAGACTGTCTTTGGAATATTCTTACATCAGCATTAATTTGCTGATTTTCAAAATAAATTGCAAAACTAATAACTTATTTTAAAAAACTTAGAATATCAACCAATTAATATGTCTATTTTATACAAAAGTCTAGTTTCCAAAACACCGCCCAAAAGCTGTAACACAATCACACCATCCAGTATCACTGCATTTGCTCTGGGGCTTAGATTACACTCAGAATGCTCACTTCAGTCACAACAAGAGCATTGTTATTTAACAAGGGCAGTCCTCTAATGAAAGATATCACATTGTTGAAAGAGACACTTGAACACTGTATAAAGAATTATTTCTATACGAAAAGCAAGTCCTCGATGATTACTCCCTTCAGGTGTTCACATAACTTCTTACCTTAATGCTGTAACTGAAAGCAGCTGCATCCTGGATGTGAGACCTTAATTTTAAAGTCTTTCTGGAACTACTCAGCCTTTGAAAAGTGTCACCCTGTCCCCACTCAAACGCAGCTACTTGCTCAGTAGCAAATTCCCCATGGTCCAAATTACACTAATTATTGCACTGACACAAGGCTAACCAAAAAATTTAAATCTTTACCATCATCTCCATGCAGCTGCAATAAATACTTCTAGACCAGAAACCTCAACATTCCTGAATTCACACTTGTATTTTCCTGGAATGTAATCTGCTTCACTCTGTGCACAAAATATCCTCATGGTTACCTATGTAGGCAAAAGTGAAAGATGACTGTTCACAAGAATGACCGCACACTGACTATCAATAAAGGATAAAGTAGTCATCTTCCAGGGAGCACCCATTTCTCACAACATGGATCACGATATACCTGGTCACTCCACTGGGAACCTCAAGAGAAGGCAACGCCACACCTCCCAAAGAAAAGGCTGAAAACCATACTGAATGCCTTAACTATTGCCTCAGCAGTAATACTGATCTTAAACTACACTATCTGTGTCTTCTCTCTCTTCTGGGCTGCTCACTTGTCTGTCTGTCCTCCATAAGTACACTAGGTAGCTAAGAAGCATTATGTCTGTCTCTGTGCTTTTTTTCCTCCCTCATTTCACTCTGCACAACATTAACAGGCTTTCCACTTCACAGTTAATAACAGTTTACATTCACAGATGGTCTAACTGGTATGTTTCTAACTAAACTTTGAGCAGCTTGTTCTCAACTTGTATTTAATTTTGAAAACTGTCGTTTTTATTTCAAACACAAAGAAAGGCTGTGTGCCTAAAGTGTGTCCATTTTTTTTTAAGGACAGCAATTGGTCGAACGAAAGACAAGAAATCTACCTGCAAACCTTAACCAATCCGTAAAATCTTAAACATCAGCTTGTACTTTCTGAGATATTCAGAAATCTGAACTTACAACCCTCAAATTAGTCACAAAGTTATTAAAAAAAAGTACTATATTTATGTCCAAAATGTCAGCAGAAGTTTTGCCTGGGACTGAACTCAGGATTAAAATTAACAACTATGATATGTAGCCTTTCATATCATAGGAAAAAGGGGAAGGATAAAATTATTTAACTTTTATACAGTGCAGAACAGATGACCACATCCTAACGGAAAATTTTTGATGAGACACAAAAAGCCCTTCCTAGGAAAGTGAATCTGGTGAACAGTGTTCAAATTGGAAAAATTATTTCCAAAAGTACACAATGTCTCAAAAAATTGCAAGGAAAATTGCTGTACATAGTATATTATTGAGCACGAATTCTTCTTTCATTATATTTAATTTTGCCTTTAATCTAAATAGGCAAAGAATCAGGACCTTGATCTGGTTACTTAATTTTCTTACGATATCTTGCTTATATCAAAGTCTTCAACTTGGCAAAGCAATTAAAAACATATTCAAGTGTGTTGTTCAATCAGCTCTAAAGTTAATTAAAGAAAGTTGTATTTTTAAACATATCTTGAAGAAATAAAATATACTTCTTTATATTATATTTTCTACCTGATAATCAGCAACGTCAAGAAACATGGGTTTAATAAGTTTTACAAATACAGTTTTGTGGTAGCTTTAAAGACACTTCTTGAATAGATAGTCCCATTTCATTGCAATTACAACTTGCTAATGTATTTTGCAGTCATTCCACATAAAATGCAGAACAGGTATGGAAAAGGTCAACAGTATTCACCTTCTCCTGCTTCATCTATGTCAGTAAATAGAGTTTTTATTGTAAATTAGACCAAATCATTTTGTACATAGAAGGATCAAATCCTGTTTGCTTTACTAAGGTGAATAATCCAATTTGCTTCAATAGGACTACTTAAAAATAATGTAGTACATCATTTCTCATTCTATACTTAAGAGCTGAGATTGCTGTTTGGTGTCTACCTATTACTTGTTTTTTGTTTTTCCCTCCCTCCTTCCCCCCCTTTCTATTTCATTGTCTTCTTTGCTACAGGCTCTACTACTTAATATTTCTGTATCCAAGAAGAAAATTTTACAAATCACTAATAGCAATAGGTGAACACAGTTTAAACTACAGTTTTAAAAAACAGTAACTGTGTCCAAGTTACAGGAATAAATACTTGGAAGTGAAGAATCCAAAAAGAGGACTATTACAACCATACATTTAAACATACAAAGACAACAGTCAGATTGAAATGTAACTGTAGAATATTACTAGTTTCTGGGTTTTTTGAAAGAATATCTTAAAGGAAAGAAGTATGCAGGATATGATACACTTGAGAAACCAATACACTGTCTTTTTTTGTAGGTTGAGCCTGTATTTCCAGAAGAACCTTAAAGCTCTGAAAACCCATTTTACTTAAAGTTCACATAGATTAAATAATTTTCCCTATAAAAGACATAGAAACAAATTTATTTGCTGGTGGATTTATAACTCTTGGGCTTTCATTAGTTAATGTACAAAGTGATTTGCAGATGCAAAACACTTACATTGCTGCAAAGTATGACAGTTAATGTTGAGACAAAAAAAAATCCAAAACACTAAAATCGCAACACAAAACCAGTGTACTGAATAAAAAAAGAAACCCTCAGTATACTTTCAACTGACCTTGAAGTGAGATTCAGGTCTCCCTGTGGAAGCAAGACTTCATATTAATTGTACACAACTTAGATAATTATAATCTTGAAATGTTTGGAACAAAGGCCAAAATGTTTAACAGAACTTCTGCAGTACATTCTGTCCCAGGACTGTACATTTTCCCTTCACAGTGTCTCATTCAAAAGCCCAATTCCTTTATCTAGACTATTATGTAAATAATTTTAGCTTTTAAGCTTAAAAATACGAACTAGAATCCACCCCAAACTGAGGATACCTTTGGTTACCAAGTTTTCTTTTAGGAATACTGGGATTGTATAAAACTTGACTGACAGGGCTTCCATTTTCAATATTCAGTCTGCACTTGTCCAGTTGCTGACAAGTTTTTTTAGCAACTATTTGGTTAAAAAAAAATTAAAAAGACAAAATTTGATTCAGAAGGAGAACACTCAAAGAGCATTTAGGAAACATACTATACCTAATTACCTACTCCCCTAAATTAAGCAGATTTTTTTTTTTAACTGTTGGTTTCAATGAAAGCACCCACAGCCTGATGTCTTTACTGGACAGCCACTCCTGAATTATTCAGTGTAACAAAACACTTTGCATTTATGTGAGCAAACAGAAACAAGTCTGCAAAAGCATAAGCTGGAGCAGCATATGAAGAGGTAAATCTCCAGGTAATTAGGAAAGTGAACACATTGTAAGTCTTGACCAAGGTTTCTTCAAGACTGGTGCTCCTCTTTTAAAGTGTGAGCAACTAAAATGAATATAGGAAAATAATAGCTATAAAGTAACATTTTAGAATATTTTTACCACTTTAACTTAATTCTGAAATCCATTTGTTAGTAGGAACCACTCTACCTGGTCATCAGGCAATGACATTCTGGAAGCAAGTTAGCCTAAGGATTGAAGAAAATTGCCTGGTTATAAATTTCTTATGACCACATGGAATATTCAGGCAAGCGATTCCCCCCAGTACGCTGAAACCAGCACTGAAAAATGACCAGATGATGCAGATAGGCAGAGTTTCTGTAATAAAAGACTGCGGCAAGAGATATAGAGTACACAGGAGAAAAAGTGCACTACAGTCTGCAAACCTTTCAATTTGACTACTATTTGTAAGATTATAATGACTGAACAGAAAACTGGGTGAAAGGATGCAGGTAGTCATAGTTGGATGGGATCAGTGTTTTTCTACCTATATTATGTTCCTTTCAAAAGGGAGTGGCTGAGCTGACAGACCCCTCTGGAGATGAGCAGAGTCTGTGTCTCCCTGTCAACTTAAACCTCATCCAGGAGAGACAGGTTCAGAAGACATGGGTCACAGAAGACAAAGAAAGTAAGGGATACAACAAGGAGGCTGCACAGAGCTCCATATCACCTTGAAGAAAGGCCTGGAGGCAATGACTCAGCTTGGAAGGTTAAACGGTTCAAGAAGCAAGATGGCTAAAAACCTGTCTTGTTTTATTAAAATACTTTGCTTAGCATTCTCTCAATTTAAAAAGAGATGTATGTTGAGATGTATCTTGTTACGAGGAATTTTTTTTTCATTTTACTTCTAAATCATTTTGGTATTTCTTGGGAACTCATGTCAAGTAAGAGATCTAACTTGATCTGTCTCAAAGTTCTGAAAGGGTCCCTGTCCCCTTACAAGACACATTTCAGAGTTCAAGAGGGGAAAAACATACCAAATACTCAGGTGAGGCATGTGGACATATTATGCAAGCAGACGTAAGGTCTTTCTACCTTTTTCTGAGCTGGTGGGATGTAAGCTAGCTCCAGTCTGGAAAAAATGTCAGAGAAGGTCCACAGCCACCCTTACAGGGCTTGCCTTTCCCAAGTTTCCTCACTGTAACAGAGCTAGCTCTCCAGTTTCACAAGAACTTGGAGTATGGCTTGGACTTTCCACAATACTCCAGGCATTCAAGTCATGCTATCCCTCTTGCTAGTCTGCCTTTCATGTGGCTGACGCCCTTTGCCAGCATGCTTCAGATCGTTTCCTCTTAATTTGTTGTGCTGTATCTGGGACCTTTGCTTAATTTGACTAGGAACATATCAGGTAATATTATTCTGGGCCATGGGCAGGCGCAGGGAGCCCTGGGGGGCTGACATGGGTCCCTGGGCTGTGGGCAGGGTGGGGGGAGCCCTGGAGGGCTGACACGGGGTGCTGGGCTGCGGGCAGGCACAGGGAGCCCTGGGGGGTGGGCAGGGACGGTCAGGGCTGGCCGTGCCCTCAGGGCCCTGAGAATTGCTCAGGCACATAAATACATTACTGAATCAGGACAGAAACAAGAATATGTTAATTGAAATAGTATAAGAGATCATGCAGTGCCTTTCACTTTGCTGAACAGCTTAGTGAATTATTTAATTCCTGTTTGCATTTTCAGTTCCCTCTCCGTTTACTAATTCTGTTTATAGAATAATTAGACAGCTACTTAATTGAAACAGAAACAAAATTTAGTGTATTTCTAAATTTGTAAATTATAATTGGGCTGCTTATTAAATTTCATTTGCACAAATTATACCTCTTTACGTATAAAAGGAAACATAGCTAAAGGATTTAGTGTTTTAAAACAGCTGTGAGTGCATATGTCAGAGGCAGTATGTGCCAGGTACATGATTATCATTCTGGGAAAAAGGACAGATTCAAAAGAGTTTTCTTTCAAAAGGATTAAAAATAAGCAGGTAATTCAGAGATTGTCACCTTTGAAAAAGTCTGAATAATTTTCCCATGTCCCATGCTCTGAAGGCAGGCCGACTTTGCCTTTTTTAAACCTTTTTAGTAAACTAAAACCCCAAATTAAGGGTTTTTGCTTGAGAATTCACTGCAGCATGTCCAGTCATTATTATTCTTGTACCTTGTAGAAACAATGCAAATAATACAATTCCAAAAGAAATGCAATAGACTGTCAGGAAGGACCCTTTTCAGGTTGGATTTTATGATTCAGTATTGATAATTTGAATTTTAACAATAAATTAAAATTAATATCCCTTGGAAATCGTTGTGGTATTTTGGAACATTTGGAACATTAGATTTTGCATTCAGTTCTGACTGAAATAAATTTGCAGTGCACAAGGACTTTGAGCTGTCTTTTGATTACACATATAGAGACCTGCATGCATTGTATTACCAAATACATTTTGTCATTAAGTATTTCATAGCAATCTTGCTCCCAAAAGGAATATATGAATAAGTCATATACAAGTTAAAGTCTTACCCTTTTGGCAAACCTGTAACCTGTTACCATAATATTAGACAAATTCAATAGCCGTGCAAAGATAAGACTTAGAATTGAGACTTGGGAATTGAGACTCAGGACTTCTCCTTAAAGCCAGTAATTTCATGAAGCATATTCCTCAGTCTAGCATACGAATTTATAGTTAAAAACATAATGTTTTAGAAATGTTTCTCATCTGATTCAGAGGACTCACTATGTGTACAGTTCTGATGGTAAATTACCCTCACAATTTAAAAAATGGGCTTTATTTTATTTTTAATTTCACTCAATTTAATTCACAGCCACTGGACATTGCTACATCTTTACATTTTAAATATTACCTCTAATATTGGATGGCTTCTATCTGTCTGCAGTCTACGCTGGTAATTATAAAATCAGGTCAAAATGTTACTGGGGAACGGGAAGCAACAAGTAGTACGGTTCAAGGCTTGCAGACCAATGCATAGTTCATTGCTTTAAAATACGCTTTTTGTACATTTAAGCCCTGTATAGAGATATCCAACTAAATTAGTTAAGTTGTATTAGTATACAGGTAATTTATCCTGCTCTTTAGTCCTGTGATGAATGGTATACTTGTAGCAGATCTGAAGGCGGCAGCCACCCTACAGAATGTTACACAAGAACAGCACTTTTAAAAACCACGTCACTGATGGATGCATACAACATTTTTAAAACTAATATTTCATTCGAAGACCAGTGCATTAATAAAATTGATTTGGAAGCTGCATATAAGACTAATCTTTTTTACAGTTTTCTAGTATTAAATCGCATGACAACCACACTGATTTTTCTTGCAACTCAGACGGTATATTAGACAGAATTTAGGGTAAAATAGTGCATCTTTCACCTTTGTGTGACATAAAACAAAAAAAAAGGCTATTATAGAACAGTAATGGTCCAACACCACTAATTCTCTGATGACTTGCTTCTACCTTAAAGCTCTAAAAGGAAAACATTAAACCAGGCATCAAACAAAGCAAATCAGAATTATTAGGAATTCACAACCCCCCTGTACAAGGGTGAGTAGTGTCAAAAGGAGTAAGGTAATGGTGAAATGTTTAACTCTGTATCCTTGCTCTTTTAATGAAAATGTCACAAAAATCTGATTGATTTTTTAAAAGTCTAAGTCATCATTTTTCTGTAGCATTTTGATACATCATCATCACTGCCAGAGGATTATCATTTATGCAAAAAGTAGATGGACTTTTACATCTAAACATCCTAAGATGAAATGAATTACAGACTTTTACTAGCTTGAATTCTGAGTCACAAAATGAGCTTTAAAATACAATCAATCAGAGCTGTCTTCAGTAATCATTAACAACAGCATTTTTTAAAAGAAAATACAAACCCCTTACCTAGGTAAAATAATTAATAAAATCAATAGCTGAAAAATATGTTTTGCAGTAATTTACATATTACCTGTTATACTAGCCATAGGAAGCTTTCAAAGTAGTAAGTAGCAGATGAATTAGTTTTTGTCCTCCAGATTTTGAGTAAAAGCATTTCCATTCAAGGCTTTTACATTTAAAGACGGGATTCTTTCTGTCTTCACCTAAATTTAGTTCTAGAAGTAGTGACGTTAGAGCAACTCTAGTTTAATCATACTGGTAGTTTTACATGTAAATTAATGCATGTACTCATACAGAATTACAGCATTAGGGAATCATTAAAAAAATCAATGATGGGCATTCCCTTGAGAATAATGGATCCCTAATGAACTATAATTTGGATTTTAAATGACAATAAATTACCATGCCAATAGTTCTTTGAACACAGGTTGTTTTTTGAGTATTCCTTCACCAAGAAGACTATATCTGGCATTGAATTGATCATTTAAATGCAGAAAATCAAATGCGTTGAAATAAAACTTGCGTGACTGCTCCTTTAAATTTTAATTTATTGAGACAGTTCTCTTGGAAAGAAATAGTAAGAATAATGATTGGTTTTAAATTACTCTTTACATTTACTGGAAGAAGAAGAAATGTTATACTTGCCTACCAATAAATCAGATATCCCATTTACCTGCAAAATTTAGCATATCATGAAGACAGTTATATTCAAAAGTATATATCGTGAACACATCAAAGTGGCACCCAACAGACAAATGAGACACCACGTACTATAAAAGAAAATGGTAAAAAAGCAGTGTGAAACATGATCTTTAAATTTCAATATGGTATTTCAAGAGACTCAAGGAAGGTGGCTATGTTTTTGTGCATTGTTCATGTATTCTCTTGCTGTCTTCTGTAAATGTAATGAGAAAAATGAGAAAAATCTGGTTGAAATTTCGAAGCTGATTGAATATAGTGCATGAAGTAGTTAAACATACAAGAAGCACAATGAAAGTGAAAAATCACTGCTCATTCAATAGGCATGAGAATCCTATGCAGAGCCCAGATCCTCATTAAGAACCACATTAATAAACGAAAGCTACAGAAAATCCCCTTTGATCAAATGTTGGAGGAAGTATAACATTGAAGCAAGCAAAGAAATACCTATTGCAGAAACCACAAAGTGTGAGATTCAGCATTAGCCATATTGTCTGAAAACTTTCTATTTGTCCTCATGATGTGAAAATCATAAGTTATGCAAAATTTTTGAAATATTTCAGAACAACGATGAAGAACAAGCATCTCCATGTTCTCACTGGATGAGTGCTTGGAACTTGGGTATAATTTACAGGCACTAGGGAAAAAGCTTTCTGGTCTTAGCTGTCCATGGCTTTCATTAATCCATTTAGAAGGGACACTTGAAGACAGACACTGGTTTTGAACATTTCTGCACCAAATGTCTAGCTCCATGGGTGACTTGCAGAGAAATGATTGGGATACTTCGTATCGTCGGAGTAGATATGCCTTTTAATCCTTCCCCCTGCTCTCCCTGGCAGTTCCATTTTGTTTAGTGGGCACTAGTCGTACTCTGAAGTTGAAACAGAGCATGTGTACATTAGTGTTGTAAATTTACACCAGAAATGCGCTTTTGAAGTGAAACTCCCAATTGTCCCCACTTACAATGCTTTTATTTCTATCACAGAGTAGCTGAAGACTACACAAACTAGATTCCTTCCAGATTATAATAAATTGAAAATTGTGCCCAAGAGCCCACATAATGTTCTTCAATCACTTACGAACATTCAGTTCTGGGTGTGAGACGAGAGCAAGTCTGAAATTAACACACCTTCATCTCATCCCCACTCAAACATGTATGGTGCAAACACTGAGCCCTCTATGAACTGTTTCACTATACAGATCTGCTCCTACTATGCTAGTCTACTTGCTAATGTACTGTAGTAACAGTAACCTAAACACCTTGCTGAAAAGTGATCCTGGATCTAAAGGGCCAGACTTCATTATACCTTTCATTTCAGAAGTAAATACATGATACATCATAAGTTTTAGAACTTCACAGCAGCCACTGGAAAGAAGAGGTATCTTGTATAAACAACTAACCACACTTAACATGAGCAGCCTTCTGCAACTCAGTGAAATAACTACATATATATAAGTAATTTTATAAATGGGCTAAATATAGAAGTATGTAAAATTAGGTGTATGCACTGAAAAAACCCCACCACCAACACCTGTGATGACACAGGAAATTTCAATACACCAGCTAAAGTTTCCCTTACAAAATTTTCCTCTTCATAATTGTAGGAAGACATTTTGGCTATTGACATTGAAACACTCACTTTGAAAAGATCGAAAATAAATCCTTCATAAAAACTTTGGCCAAATATTTTGGGTTTGACTTGGGAGGTGAGACAGGGCAGGAAATATTTTAGTTAACGTACATTAGCATCCCAAATTCATAGCACACTTGGAGAGAACATAAAGAAAGAAAGATAATTCCTTGGGTAATGTTTTTTCAACACTAAAGCTACAATTTACCTCATTTCTAGAAAGCTGGCCATATCTGTGACTACGCTTATGTATCTTCATTTTTTTTGGTTCATGACATAACTATGTGCTGCCTACCACACAATGATACATGGTTCTAATATTTTATGTTTTGACCACACCACCTCACAAGTTGTTTTTACTTCTTTACTGGCCTGCACAGACCCTTGTGATGTTTCACTTCGTTGATAACATCAGATAATTTTGAAAATATTAGTGTATATGATTCTTACTAGCATTCTTTCTGCATGACTTAGTATTCTTAAGTAATTTGTAATATGGTGAAAAGCCAAGGCTGGCAGTTTTGAAATCTGAAAGGGATGGAGTGGTTAAGCAATTATTCGATGATATTCATGCAAATATATTAATTATGAAAACAAAGAATAACAATGAGTATGTTACAAATAATGTTGTCTTCATTGACCAAGATATTGTTTCCAACAATAAAGGAGACAGATTTTTGTACTTCTCACCTTGTCTTTTTGAATACCGCATGAAATAGATCTATACTCCTTTCCATTTAAATGAAGTCTCCAATATATTTTTAAGCTTTTTTTAAGCTTGCACGGGTACCTAGAGGTATCAAACTTGCTTGTCTCAGAACTGCATCAAATGCTGATGTTCATACATGTAACTGTAATTTTTAAATCCATATACTAAGAGCATCTGAAAGAGCGGTTTCTTTGAGAAAAGCAACTTATACATAAGCTAATAAAATAACCTCTGAATATTCAGATCCTGATTGTAAGTTTCTTATATTAATATCTGTGGCATAGTCTTCTACTGATCATCAAGCATTCTAGTTAGGATCAAATCCTAAGGAAAGACATGGATTAGTTCTAATACGGTGTTTACAGTGGTGTCATACACAAATTAGTAAAGAAAGATTCAGTAATAGGGCCTAGAAGAACTGACATGTATAAACTACATTTTGCAGCTGCGTTGTCCTAAGGGCAACATGAAGACTGGCTGAGATGAAATGCAACATTGTCACTGTGTGGTTAACAGTATTGTCTGTGCTTTACAGGGGTTGTCACCACATGACAGGTTGTCATCATATTAGGGGCTATACTGATGGTCTGAAAAACAACCAATAGCACCCAAACCCTGAGCATTGTACTAAGATCAAAGAGCAGTCCTTACATGCAGATACGGCTGAGAAGATAATGTGTCACTGAATCTGCAGAACAAAAAGAAAGACTTTTATTGAAAAATATTTATGAATAAAAGTACATTTATGAGACATGGTATAAAATTTTTACGTCATTACAAGAGATGCTTTCATTTTAGTTCAATTTCTCTGTGCTTCTGAAAGAAAAGTCACCTGACATGCTCCTTTTGGAATTGGGCTACCAAGAAGAAACTTGGAGAAGGAAAGTATAACAGAGGAAACAGGAAAGATTGTATTCCAAGGAAAGTAGAATGAGGGACAAACGCATGGACATTTAAAGACATACCTCTTGGACAGCCTGTATGAGAATTTAAATATGCTGACTCTGAAATGTACATATAAGACTTCAAGACAAAGACATTGGTAGGCCAAACCAAGATTTAACTACAAGCTCTTAATGAAATTGTTGCTGATTTCTGACTGTGCTTAACTCCTAAAAGCCCTAGAAATCTTTATAACAACATGTTAATAATTAATTTACTACCCAGCAATTACCCACTAAATTTCCTGTGTGTGATAGTCATTTTTTCAGCTGTACTGTCCCATTCTAAGAATCCATTCTCTTTGACTTCCAAAGGATGTCTTTAAACAATTCTATCAGGGGAGGGATATACGAGTTCTTCCCTTTAAATGACCTCCAAGTACCCTAAAATATTTAAGCTTCTTTATAGGGACAAAGCTAGACCTTTTAACTATTCTTCAGTTTCCTGATGCTGGGACTTCAGCTGCAGATAATAACCTTCCACATTCCTTTTTCCTTTTGCCTGTTTTGTAATTGTATATATCAGAGATTTGATTTGTGGCTGTATAACATACTGTACTTCTTAAACCTGTCATTTCAGGTCTGTACTCTCTAGTGCACTTGGCTTCTTCTATTATCAAGCAAAGAGATGCTTGAAACATTTCTTTTCTTGTAAACTTCAAGAAGTTTTATTTTTCATTGAAGTAAACTATGCAAAAGTCTCAGAAACCGAAGAAAAGGTGCTTTTGCTTCATAAGAAATGAAGCTTGGCGGTACTATCACTGTAAATCTTCTGCTCTAAAGTAAAATTATTTCTCTGTAACTCTGTTAACTACATCAGAAGTTTTAGACAAAAATGCCTTCCATTTTGATTTATCTCAACACTTGCATTTATACTTTTTCACTTCTCAGTATATCTACTTGCTTTCAATGAAACATGGCTATGGATAACTATTCATCCATGCTTTTTGTTTACAGTTCTTTTCCTGGTAATTCATTTTCTAGGCCAATTAGCTTCCTCATAATACTTTGTCTCTTTCTGATTTTTACAGAATGTCCTCTAATTTACGAATTCCTTATCTGACATTTTATGTTCATGTAACTTTTCTCTGTCTTTTTCACACCCCTGCCCGTGTACACTAATTCTTTATTATTCTTGGTAACAGGAAAAGCCTTATCAGATCCCTAACACTTCGTATTTCAGTGCAAATATGCCAAATAACATTAAAAGTACTTCCATCTTTATATTTGTAGCCCAAATAATGAAAATGTAACCACGCAGCTTTACAAAACTTTCTGTCCTCAGAATAAAAACAAGAAGCAGGAAATTATGCCAGTGAAACTGTCCTTTTCTAGCAAAGACATTAAAAATATTACAAGTTTCTTGTTCCATGGTTGTTTGAACAGCTAATCCTGCCCTCTTTAGAGAAGTTACTTATTAGTCAGAAATGTCCATCATTAAAGAACCACACAAAACCTGTTCAGATTCATGGTTTGATGACTATTCCTGACTTATTTCCATGCAGCTAAAAATATGCATACTAATAGAAATACCAAGGGAAAACATATACCTCTGCTATGAATCTCACCAGAGACAATTTCTCAGCTATGTTTATATTCTTCAAAGATGCGTAGGATTTAAAGATCACAAAACAGCTGTTGTTGCTGCAGGGATGAAAAATAATTACACTGTAATTATGCAAAAACACATTATAGAAAAAAGGAAGCATCATTGTTGATGGGAGCGTGAGCGAACAGAGCCGGCAAACAGAGGCGGCGCAGCAGCCGGGGAGCGGCGCAGCAGTTCGCGCAGGCAGGGCGAGCGGGGAAGGCGACAGGCAGGGTGCAGTCCCCCTCCTGGCTAATCAAGTAGTGGGCATTGCCTATCCAGGAGATATTGTATGCCCACTTGGCATCTCAGTGGTACTAGTCTGTGCAAGAGCCATTGTGTATGAGGTGTCTGATAGACCCATCTTTCATAAAGTTCTTTAATCTTTTTTGAACAGTTAATATTTTCAGCCTTTGGTTTACTTTGGGGCAGTTCTACAACTCAGTGGTGTAATGTATGAAAATGCCCCTTTGGTTGTTTTTCAACCTGCCAACCAACAATTTGAATCATTGTCCACAAACTCTTGTGATATGAGAAAAAAAAAATCTTAAGAGTAAGCAGTCTCCATTTAGGATTTTATATAACATTACATCTTCTCAGTTGTGTCTTTTTCAATTTAAAATCCCTTGAGTAGTGTGGAATTATTCTTGTGATTAATAATATTAAAAATATTAATAGCAATAATGATAATAATAACAACAATAACATGTAGTGGTTGTTTTTATTTGCAGGCTTCCACACTTTTGATCAAAAGACTACATTGCAGTCTAACCATTTACTCCTTCTACACTGTCTACAAGATGCATTTCTCTGTAAAAATGTATGGTCAGGTTACACGTACATTGCAGTTCAATCATTGCGTGTGGAGAAATTTTAAAGTTTATCATTCTCACCAAAACCAAATTAATCATAAGAAATGTATTTTCTGTTTTTGTTGTAACTTTTCCTTCGTCATTTCTTCTTTCTTTCACTTTTTTATAGTAAATAATTTATATTTTATTGTGAAACAGAGTCTGCAACTAATATTTAAAATCAGAGCAAAGTGTTTGCATTTCTTTTATCATGAATATATACATTTAATTCCAGATGACTTTCCTTTGTGAAGTGTTTTATTTTGGAACTTGGTAAGATTCTCTCTTTGTCTCTTTAAAATTTGTTCATTCACAGGATACTTGAACAGACTGATTTTTACAACAGAAAAAGATAAAATAGCTTTTACAGAATCACAGAATCACAGAATCACAGAATAGTAGGGGTTGGAAGGGACCTCTGTGGGTCATCTAGTCCAA